>ERZ1023396.18-NODE-18-length-140232-cov-143.812922_pt1 | contig 140232 bp, 110 predicted proteins | sample MGYA00380504_ERZ1023396 | MGnify/ENA primary metagenome ERZ1023396 (study PRJEB33173, sample SAMEA4830410) | metagenome | study: EMG produced TPA metagenomics assembly of the PRJEB25223 data set...
AAGCCCAAAGCACGCAAGACTTTTGAGCAAGTTGTGAAGTTTGTGGAATAGTGTTAGTTGATTGATCACAGCCACCAAGTTATCACAGCCACCGAGTTTTCATTTATCTTGATATTTGTTGGAAGATTTAAGGCATGCCCTAATAAAATATTAGGGAATTTTTATGAAAACTATCAATGAAAACTGTCAATGACAATAGGCAAAAAGGAGGTTTACTGCAATTAAAATTAACAACCCAAAACGACACAAATCATCACATAATTTGCAATAAGTCATATAGATAATAAGGATAAATGATGAAAATTTTAATGGTATTAACTTCACACGAAAATCTTGGAGACACTGGTAAAAAAACGGGTTTTTGGTTGGAGGAATTTGCTTCGCCATATTATGCGTTTAAAGATGCTGGTGCTGACATTACCTTAGCGTCCCCCGCTGGCGGTCAACCACCGCTTGACCCAAAAAGTGATGAGCCAGACGCTCAGACCGAATTTACTGAACGATTTAAGCAAGATGCCGCCGCCAAAGAACAGTTGGCAACCACTCATAAATTGGCTGATATTAAGGCTGCCGATTATGACGCAGTATTCTATCCAGGTGGTCATGGCCCAATGTGGGATTTGGCAGTTGATGAGCAATCCATCTCATTGATTCAAGATTTTGTGAACACTGACAAGCCAGTGGCTTTTGTTTGTCATGCACCCGCCGCACTTAAAAATGTGAAAATTGATGGCGAATATTTTGTTAAAGATAAAAAAGTGACTGGCTTTAGCAATTCTGAAGAACAAGCCGTCGGTCTGTTAGATGTCGTTCCATTCTTGTTAGAAGATGTGCTAAAAGAAAATGGCGGCAAATATGAAAAAGTCACTGATTGGCAATCGCATGTGGTAGAAGATGGTCTGTTAATCACTGGTCAAAACCCTGCTTCATCTGAAGATACTGCCAAGCGGTTAATCCAAAAACTACAGGCTTAATCAACCACCGCTGACCATGTCCATGATGATTGCTTGAGCATGATGGTTGCTTGAGAATCAATCAACTTAATGAGATGGTCAGCCCAGTTAGTGGAGTGTTTCAGAATGATTTTATCAATAAAATCACTGATATCCATTTTTTTCATGGGTGGCATCAAACATGGAAGATTGACAACCTGTTAAAAGACTGCCCTAAAACCACTTGCCCAACAGGCAGCGTTGGCATAGATTTAGGACTTAAACACGACTTAAACACAGTGCCACCATCTCAAATGGCGATAAATGACAAATCAAGCAAACGCAAAAATGGGTAAAAAAACCAGCAGTTGCTCAAAAAGCCAAAAACAAACAGTGTTTTAAGGAAATTCATGCTAAGATTAAAAACTCAAGGTAAGACTTAATCTATAAATTTACCACCCAACCAGTCAAAGACAATGCCCCAGTCCGAAAGGCAGAGCAGGTTTGCCAGTAAAAACATTCTTGTGGCTTGGCTTGACCGTTAGGGAGGAGAGAAAGTCAAGAAAAACTGGGCATTTTCCAAACGATACAAAACAAATGATAAATGGGCAAATAGGACAGTATGACAAATAGCCAATCTTCTACCAAACAGTTATTAATTAGGCAGTCATGTCAGCGTTCATCATGTGTTAAAATGGCTGTTGGCATGGTGGGTTTGGGCGTGTTCGTTGGTTTGATGGGCTGTGCTGGTACGCACACGCCCCATTCATCACCCAACCATTACCCCCAACCCCAATATCACCCCAAACATGACCCAAATTCTCACCAACAGCATGACAACGCCTATCGACATCATGCCAAAAGTGATGCCAGACATGATGTGGCAAATGAGATGAATGGTGATATTGATATGACCAACCGTGTGGGTCATGTCCATTCACACCATGTCCATTCACACAGTCATTCACACCAGCATGACGGCATGGCAAATGACATGGGTGGTATGGCAAATCAGCACGCCTTTGCCCAATGGCTAAACGCCCATGGCAAGCACAGTCAGCGTGTCCATGATGTGGCAACTTATCACAATTATCTACAACAGCATCTGGGTGGGTATGATGTGCCACCGATGTGGCAGTTATTGACCACTGCTCGTGATTGGCAAGGGTGCCATCAAGAACAGTTTGAAGTGCCACCACCAGAGCTGTGGGCAAACATCTTACCGACATTAAGACTATACGCCAAATTAAAACATCAAGGCATTTTGCCCAACAGCAGTGAAATCCGCTCAACCTATCGCAATCCAACACTCAATGCCTGTGCTGGTGGGGCATTAAACAGCAGCCATAAACACCATCAAGCCATTGATATCTGGATACCTGAGTATGAATATGATGCCGAACGGTTACAGGCGATAAAAGCGGCACTGTGCCAATACTGGCGTTATCAAGGACAAGCGGATAACTTTGGCTTGGGGTTGTATCAAACTGGGGCGATTCACATTGACACCGCTAAGTATCGTACTTGGGGCGGTCATCATACGGCAGGCTTGGCATTTTGTTTGGCGAATCACTAAGCGTTGCATGACCAAGCATTTCATAGCCAAACTTGATTAATGATTAAAAACAGATTTCATAACAGATTGATGACAACTTAAGACGTTCCTGTCAGTCCGATGCGAATGGTGGGATACGTTTTGGGGTTGTTTGGGTCGATGGGTAGGGGGCTGGCAGCATACACGGCAGTTTTGGCAGCATCGTTTAGGGCAGAATGTGAACCGCTGACTGACACATCGAGTACCGTACCATCTTGAGCCACGGTTATCACCAACACACTGCGTTCTCCTTGGGTGTTGATGGGGGGAGAAAAGTGAGCTTGTACTTTGGCTTTGATGGCGGATAAGGCACTGCTGTTTGATTGAGTTGAGCCATGTGATTGATGTGAGCTGCCTGCACTTTTAAGGGTGATGGTTGCTTGCCCATCTTTTAGGCTTGCGATGCTTGATGGGCGATTTTTTTCTTGTTTGGCTTGATTGGCAGTCTCTGACTGTTCTTTGTTGCTGGCGGTGATGTGATGGCTGCTTTGTTCGATGCGTTTGTAGTCATCGACGGTTTGTTGTTGTTCTTGCAAGCGTTGGCGTTCTTTGTCTCGCTGTTGTTGCATCTCAGCCATGATTTGAGCATCTAATTGGGCAGCAAAGGCTTGTTGCTGTGCCAGATAAGCAGATTCTTTTTCTAACAATCGTCTTTCGTATTCTAGCATGGCTTCTGACTTTTGCACTTGATTATCAGACACAGTGTCAGATGTCATGGTGTTTGGTGCAGGGATAAAAATTTGGTTGGCATCGTTGTTGCTATTGATGCTGTCGTTTTGTGGCAACATGGAAGCACTGTCGCCCATGGGTTGTCTCATGTCTTGATTGAAGTCGGCGGATTGGTTGGCAGACATTTGGGCGGTATTGTTATCCTTGTCATTACTGGCATCACTACTGCCAAGAGTTGCCACGCCATCACGTATTTTGGCTTCAATATCAGCGACAACATTGGCACTGACCAGCTCGGCTTGGATTGTGTGTGTGGGTATGTTGGGTGGTTGCTGAAAATAAATCAGCACCAGCAACACCAACCCATGCACCAATATGCTGAGCATGATGCTCAACACCAATGACCCTTGCTGACTTTGTCTGTGTTTTTGAGCAAGGTGAGCGGTGTTGTCAATGGCAAGATGGGGCATGGGTTGAGTAGGTGGCATGGCGGGCATAGAGATATGGTTTTGAGTGTTTTAAATGATGGCTGGTTAATAAATGCGTATTTGCTTGTGTGTTAATGTGAATAAAACCTTGTCTTTATTGATTGCTTATGGCTCTTGATTGCTTGTTGCATTGGTCAATAGACCCACATTGGTGATGCCTGCTTGCTGAATGGCTGCCATGATTGCCATGATGTTGCCATAGGGGTTATGTTGGTCAGCATTGACCATGACTTGTAGGGGTTGGCTGTCTTGTTGATTGATAAATTGCTGAAGTGTGTTCAGCTGTGTTACCAGCGTGTCTTTATCAACAGGCAAATCAGCCTGTGCCATACGCTTGCCATCACTTACCCTGCGTAATTCATAGGTCATAAACAGCTCACCTGAGCTGGTCATGGAGATGATGATGGGCAGTTGTTTGGTTTGCTTTAGGTTGTTGGTGTGTTCTTTTGGCAAATCAACTTGCACCCCTGTGCTTAGCATGGGGGCAGTTACCATAAAGATGACCAACAACACCAGCATCACATCAATATAAGGCACAACGTTCATGTTGGCGTTTAATGGCTTGTTACGGCGGGCAAAGGGGCTTGATTGTGATTTCATGGGTGATTTTATCGCTCAGTCAGTCTTGTGCGCCTCGAGCCAGCATCGCCACCATCTCCTCAGCAAACAATGCTCTTTTGTCATAAATGCTGGCAGATTTGGCGGTGAAGTGATTATACGCCAACACGGCAGGAATGGCGGCAAATAGTCCCATGGCAGTGGCAATCAAGGCTTCAGCGATGCCCGGTGCAACGGCAGACAGGCTGGCTTGGTCGGTTTGGGACAGACCTAAAAAGGCGTTCATGATGCCCCAAACTGTCCCAAATAGCCCCACATAAGGCGATACTGAGCCGATGCTTGCCAAGGTTGCCAAACCAGACTCAAGTGCTTGCTGTTGGTGTCCAAGACTGATTCGCAGTTGTCGTTCAACGCCTGCAATGGCAGATGTGGCGGTGTGATGGGATTGACGCATCTTTAAAAATTCACCAAAACCAACATAAAAAACCTGTTCCAAGCCATCACGCTCAGGCAAGCTTTTGATGCCTTGATACAGCTTGCCCACTTCTTCACCTGACCAAAACCATTGTTGAAAATGGGCATCATGACTGTCGGCATGATGTAAGCGATGGCTGAAACGAAAAATCAGTATCCACGCCAACAAAGACGCAAACAACAACAACCCCATGACGATTTGGACAACCAAACTGGCGTTAATGATAAGGGGCAGTAACTCAATAGATGGGTTCATGGTTAATCTTGATGATATAAAAAACAACCTAAAAATAACGTGCTAAGACTGACACAATTTACTGATTTTATGCACAAAAGTAAATGGCAATTTGTCATCAGTCAGATGGTTGTTACAAAATAATGGTCATAAAATCATGGTGATGAAATCATGTGCCTATCATGATGATGACAAGATTGGCTTGGGTGATGATTGTTTGTTTGACCATTTGCCATTAAAATACACCGCCATCTCACATTCAACCAACTTAAGCGACCATTTTATGAAAGCCATAAAAGCCTTGATAAATCAATATTTTGCCATTGATGAGCGTCAAAGCAGCATCAGCACAGAAGTCATGGCGGGGATAACCACCTTTTTGACCATGGCGTACATCATCTTTGTTAACCCCAACATTTTGTCAGAAGCAGGCATGGATAGGGGGGCGGTGTTTGTTGCCACGTGCCTTGCGGCGGCGTTGGGCTGTTTTATGATGGGGCTGGTGGCAAAGTTGCCTGTCGCCCTTGCTCCGGGTATGGGCTTAAATGCTTTTTTTACCTATGGGGTGGTGATGGGCATGGGGCATGGCTGGCAGACGGCATTGGGGGCGGTGTTTTTGTCAGGCTGTTTGTTTGTGGCTTTAAGTTTGTTCAAGGTGCGTGAGTGGGTAATTCATGCCATACCCACCACCTTAAAGCAAGGCATTGTGGCAGGCATAGGGGCATTTTTGGCATTCATCGCCTTACAAAGTGCAGGCATTATTGTGGCAAGACCGTCGACGTTGGTCGCTTTGGGCGATATGACGGCTTTTCCTGCATTGATGGCGGTTATTGGGTTTTTTATTACCATCTCGTTGGTGCATTTTCGTGTGGCAGGGGCGGTAACCATCGGCATTTTATTAATTACCATCATCAGTTTTATCACAGGGCATACGCAATATCAGGGCATCATGTCCATGCCCCCATCAATCGCTCCCACATTCATGCAGTTGGACATCAAAGGGGCGTTAGATGTTGGCATGATTTCGGTGATATTTGCGTTTTTATTTGTGGATTTGTTTGACACCACAGGCAGTTTGGTGGGCATCGCTCAAAAGGCAGGTCTTGATGATAAAAATGGTCATATACCCAACTTAGGTCGGGCATTGTTGGCAGATTCAACCGCCACGGTAACAGGGGCGATGCTGGGTACGTCATCAACCACCAGTTATATTGAGAGTGCATCAGGTGTCTCTGCTGGTGGACGCACAGGGCTGATGGCGGTTACGGTTGGTGTGCTGTTTTTACTCAGTCTGTTTTTTTCACCTTTGGCAGGCATGATACCTGCCTATGCCACAGCAGGGGCGATATTTTATGTGTCGGTGTTGATGCTGTTTACCTTACAAGACATTGACTGGAGTGATTTAACCGAATCCGCTCCTGTGGCGGTGGTGTTGTTATTAACACCATTGACATATTCGATTGCTGATGGCATTACATTGGGCTTTATTACCTATACCGCTGTTAAGAGCTTGACAGGGAAGTTTGCCCAAATCTCTTTTGCGGTGTGGGTGTTGACATTGATTTTGTTGGTAAAATTGATATTGATGTGAGATGACTGTTTAATGACGGTGGCAGGGCTACAATTGGCAGGATAAGCATTTATGCGTATAATATTTGATGCGTATCATGTGGTTTTTAAACGTCAATGGGCGTTTATGCCAACATGGTGTGTTAATGTCATTGTGTCCATGTTCATTGTGTCCATATTCATTATGTCATTGTGTTAATGTCATTGTGTCAAAATCAAGGCACAATCGGCTTATTTTGCTGTTATCGTCTGTTGTTTTATCATGATTGGGGTTTGTTATGCGTTGGGGTTTTACATTTGTCAAATGTGCCAAATATGTTGGCATCGGTGGTGTGTGTGCGTTGGTGTTGATTGGTTGTGATCGCCATAAAGACAAACCGACAGTTGACCCACAAGCTCATGACCCACAAGCTCAAAGTGAGCAGATTGCCAATGCGACGATGGAGACAGAAGTCGACTGTCAATCTGATGCCATGATAAGACGTATGCACAATGCCGTCATGGACAGCATCGGTTCTTATGTGGGACAAGCCGCCAGTGCCATGATGCACAATGGCAATGTGGCATTAAGCAGCGGTGTGCTTGCTGATAAAACGGCCAGTTTGTTTGTGGATATTCAAAATATCCGACAAGGTTCGACCACTCAGACAGGCATGACCACCTGTCAAGCCAGTGTGAGCGTGGCTGTTGCCAACGAAGACATGTTCCAAGCCAACCAACTGTTTGCTTTTGCCAATCAACCAAGCCTAGAGCAACGGTTGGCAAAAAATAACATTGAGCTAAATAACAACAGGTTGGTGGACAATCACGTTACCTTTGTGCTGTCGCCAGCCAATGACGGCAACACCGTAAAACTGGCTGGACAGTTGCCATTGCTTGAGTTGGTGGGTAATGTGATAACCAGTGCCACCTTAAAGCAACGCATGGACGCAGAGCAAACAGCACGCCGTCAGCGAATTGAACAACAAATCGCTCAAGAGCAACAAAAAGCATACCAAGCCGCTCAAGAGCTAAGCCATCAACTGGCACAGCAAGAAAGCAATCTGTACCAAGAACCACAGGCAATCACCCCATCTGACATGACTGACTCATTGACCGATGGCCATCATGGCAATCACCACAGCTTAGAGCCACGTCCTGGTTTTGTGGATACCATGCCAACCCCATCTGAGCCAAAAGCCAGCATCAGCAAACCCAAACCTAAAATTGAAAAGGTTGAAAAACTGGCAACAGTTACAGACGTTGAAGACATGCGTCAAGACAGCGTGCAGTTACCAGAATTTCATGTGCCGGGAGCTGATGACATTACCATGCGTATCATCGAAACAGATGAAACCTATTGATAAACCCATTGAAAAATTATTGACATGTTATCTTGTGATGTTTTTGAGCAATGTCTCTAGGTCATCTCGAGCCGTGATAAAGCCATCAATCCCCTTAGATAACAGACTTTGAGTCATGGCATCGGCTTCATGTGCTTTATTAAAAGCAGCTTGTGATAGGCTCATTTTTGCTGTACTGTGAGCATCGGTTGTCTGAGCCATCATATGGCTTAGCTTGCGAGTAACAGGTTGGTGCATGTGTGCCAACTCATCAAGTAAGTTGGGGGATATGGTCAATAAATCACACCCTGCCAATGCCAATATCTGCCCAACATGACGAAAGCTTGCACCCATCACTTGCGTGTCATAACCATGTTGTTTGTAGTGGTGATAAATGTTGGTAACTGATTGCACGCCTAAGTCTTGTGTGATGGCAATGTCATCACGGTTTTCTTGGCGTTTTTGCCAGTCTAGTATCCGCCCAACAAAGGGTGAAATCAGTGTTACCCCCGCATCGGCACAAGCAGCGGCTTGATGTTGACCAAACAACAGTGTTAAGTTGCAATGAATGCCTTGCTTTTCAAGAATTTCGCCAGCTTTAATACCTTGCCAAGTGGCAGCAATTTTAATCAGCACTCTGTCAGGTGAGATGCCTTGTTTGCTATAAGCGTCCATAAACTGCAATGCCTTACTCACCGTTTCTTGCGTTTGATAAGATAAGCGAGCATCGACTTCTGTGGATACTCGCCCTTCAATTAATTGTAAAATTTGCGTGCCAATCTCAATGGTCAACGCATCAATGACTTTATCAATATCGCCATGATGGCGGTTCATGGTGTCTATCAGCCGAGCTTGTTTGTCCATTTGCCCATCAGTTGGCGTTAATGCCTTGGTGATTAAGCTGGGATTGGTGGTGGCATCGATTGGCTTTAGCCGAGCAATGGCGGCCAAATCACCTGTGTCCGCCACAATCGTGGTCATTTGTTTGAGTTGTTCTAAGCTTGAGTGATTCGATGTGTTTGTTGTGGGGGTTGACTGTGTTGTGGGGGTTGAAACAGACGCAGGCATGACAGTTCCTTAGTTTTAAATCATTTGGCTTTAAGCCATTTATTTTGAAGCCATGTAACAAGGTTAAGTTAGGGCTAAGTTAACAAGGCTAAGTATAACACTGAACAACCTTGATAAAAAGTTTGTGAAAGGTTAGAAAAATGTCATGTAATAGATTGGTTTGGTCATCGTTTTTATGACACAGATTTGTTATAGTAGGATTTGTTATGGTGATATGGCATAAGAGACGTAATATTAAAAGATGTCATATTCAGTTGCTCTATTTTATCCTGCTTATTAAAGGTGCTAAAAGGTAATCCAATGACTGATGATTTACCCACTTTATCAACATCAAAACCAACTTCTGATAAATCTGATGGGAATGTTGCCCAAAATACCGACAGAAATACTGACAGTGGCTATCTTGACATTATTCGCCAAAAGATTGATGGCGTTGACCACCAAATTCATGAGCTGATTAATGCCAGAGCCAAGTTGGCTCAACAAGTGGCAGAGATTAAAAAACAACATGAAGATCACCCCATATTTTATCGCCCTGAGCGTGAAGCACAGGTACTAAAAGCTGTCATGGCTAGGAACAATCACTTAGGTGGGGTCATCAGCGATGAAAAAATGGCGACTTTGTTTCGTGAAATCATGTCGGTTTGTCTTGATTTAGAATCACCGCAAGTGATTGCTTATTTGGGGCCTGTTGGCACATTCACCCATGCCGCCGCCCTAAAACATTTTGGTAAGGCGGCGACAACCGTACCGCTTACCACGATTACCGATGTGTTTCGTGAAGTGGAGGCAGGTTCTGCCATGTATGGCGTTGTCCCTGTTGAAAATTCATCCGAGGGCGTGGTTAATCATACCCTTGATGCCTTTTTAGGGTCAACTCTTAAAATCATCGGTGAGGTGGAATTGCCCATTCATCATAATTTTTTGGTGGCGGAGCATACCAAAGTAGATTGCCTAAGCCGTATTTATTCGCATCAGCAATCATTGGCACAGTGTCGCCATTGGCTTGATGTGAATTTTCCCAATGTGGAGCGGGTGGCGGTGTCAAGCAATGGTGAAGCGGCAAAACGCCTACAAAACGAATGGCATTCGGCCGCCATTGCAGGAGAAGTGGCGGTCAATGAGTACGGCTTGCATAAATTGTATGAGAACATTGAAGACAACCCTGGTAACACCACCCGCTTTTTGATTGTTGGGCGTGAGAGCATCGCCCCATCTGGGCAAGATAAAACGTCCATTTTGGCGGCAGCACATGACAAATCGGGCGCATTGATTGAGATTTTAGACCCTTTTAGAAAGCATGGGGTGTCTTTGACCAGCATCGAGACTCGCCCTGAGCGTCCTAATAAATGGTCATATGTGTTCTTTATTGACATGAATGGTCATATCCAAGACCCCAATGTCAGTGCTGCCATTGGTGAAATTCGTGGCATTGTCAAAGAACTTAGGGTGCTGGGTTCGTATCCTAAGGCGGTGATTTGATTTATTTTGAGCCAAACAATAAAAGCTAGAACTTTAAATTTTTAAGCATTAATGAATATGGTTTTGGCGTGCCTGTCTTTTTGAAAAACTGACATAAAGCAAAACGCTCGTTTAATAAAAGATATTTTATAAATAAGTACATAAAATGTTCAACAAAGTTTTAATCGTCGGTTTGGGTTTAATAGGCGGTAGTATTTTACAAGGGATTATTGATAATCATCTTGTTGGCGAATTATATGCGGTAGATTTTAATAAATTGGTTATTGAAAATTCTATTAATGATAAATTAATTCAAGATGGTGATGATGATTTATTAATGTTAGCAAATACAGGCAAACTAAAAGATTGTGAATGTATTATCATCGCTGTTCCTGCATTTGCAATTAAAAATATTTTAGCCAAAATTAAAACCGCCATTGATAATAAATTACTGCCAGATGATGTTATCATCAGTGATACCGCCAGCACCAAAGGCAATATTTTAAAGGATGCTTTTGATGTTTTTGGGGTATTGCCATCAAATCTTGTTTTGGCTCACCCAATTGCAGGAGCAGAAAAGTCAGGTTTTATGGCAAGAGATGGCAATTTATTTAAAGCCCATAAGCTCATCATTTGCCCACATGAATTTAATAATCAAATCACAGTAGATAAAATTGCCACACTTTGGCAAGCGCTTGGGGCAAAGGTAGATTTTGTTTCTTGTGATAAACATGATGAGATTTTGGCATTAACGAGCCACCTGCCCCATTTATTATCCTATGTCTTGACTTATCAGCTTGCCAAAGACGATGAAAATCTGAACATTTTTCGTTATGCAGCGGGTGGATTTCGGGATTTTAGTCGCATCGCAGCCAGCGACCCAATCATGTGGCATGATATTTTTTTGGCAAATAAAACTGCCATTTTACAAGCCATTGATGATTACGAGCGTCATCTAAGCGAGCTAAAACAGTTCATCATTGATGACAATTCTCCCCAAATCATTCGTCAGCTGACCGATGCACGCCACGCACGTCGCCATTTTGGACACATGCTCAATCAAAACAAAAATATGGACAACATCATGAAACAGACTTTCATCATTTGGCCAAGCCACACATTTACAGGTACGCACAAAGTTGCCCCTGATAAATCCATTTCGCACCGCTGTATTATGTTTGGCTCTTTGGCAAATGGCGTAACAAAAGTGTCCAATTTTTTGGAAGGAGAAGACGCATTATCTACCTTGCAAGCCTTTTGTGATATGGGGGTGAAGATAGAACGCAATGATGACAAAGTCGTCATTCATGGCGTGGGCATGAATGGTTTAAAAGCCCCAAGCAAACCGTTAGATATGGGCAATTCTGGCACAAGCATGCGACTGTTATCAGGCATTTTATCCGCACAACCCTTTGACAGCGTGATGATGGGTGATGTGAGTTTATCCAAGCGTCCCATGGAGCGAGTTGCCAAGCCATTACGTCAAATGGGGGCGGTCATTCAAACCACTGGCAAAAAAGGCACACCGCCAATCACCATAACAGGTGGTCAGTCCCTACAAGCCATTGATTACGTCATGCCCATGGCATCAGCACAAGTCAAATCCTGCTTGCTATTGGCAGGGTTGTGGGCGGACGGCACAACAAGCATCATAGAGCCTGAGAGTACTCGTGACCATACCGAACGCATGTTAAGGGCGTTTGGTTATACGGTGGTGGTTGACAAACAGCCACATGGCAATAAAATCAGCATCACAGGTGGGGGACAACTCACCGCTTGCGACATTACCGTGCCTGCGGACATTTCTAGTGCGGCATTTTTTATGGTGGCGGCCACCATCGCCAATCATGGCAACATCACCATAAAACAAGTGGGGATTAACCCAACTCGCACGGGTGTGATTGACATTTTAAAACTCATGGGGGCAGACATTTGCCTAGCCAATGAGACGATGATGGGCGGCGAACCTGTGGCGGACATCATGGTCAAATCATCAAAACTAAAAGGCATCAACATTCCTGCCCATCTTGTGCCACTTGCCATTGATGAATTTCCTGTGCTGTTTGTGGCGGCAAGTTGTGCCACTGGCAAGACGATTTTGCGTGGAGCAAAAGAGCTGCGTGTCAAAGAGTCTGACCGTATTGCTGTCATGGCAGATGGTTTAAAAACGCTGGGCATTGATTGTACGGTGCTTGATGATGGCATTGAGATTATCGGTAAAGGCGATGAACATCAACATGGTAAAAGGGTGTTTACTGGGGGTGAGATTGACAGCCACCATGACCACCGCATCGCCATGAGTTTTACGGTGGCAAGTTTGCAGGCGAGTGATGCCATCATCATACATGGTACAGAAACGGTAAACACCAGTTTTCCAAACTTTGCTGGGCTGGTGAATGGAGCAGGGCTGAATGTGCAAGTGGTGGGTGAATGATAAGCAGTATGACTGTTTTTAGCCACAAAATTTCTATCAAAGAACGGTATAATTATGACAAAAGCTGAGAAATTAAGGCTTAAGCTTGCTCAAGCAACCAAAACGTTTATGTTTAGTGATTTGGTTACCGTGCGTTACCGTGCTAAGTCAGTTAGGCTATGAGATGTACGAAAGAGCAGGCTCACGTGTTGTGTTTGTTAATGAGCAAGATGGCAGTGACCGTATTCACTTGCACAAACCACACCCAGAAAATACCATCAAAGGCGGTACTTTAAAAGCTGTCAAAACCCATTTAAGGGAAAAAGGTTATTTTGATGACATTTTAACTGATGAGAAGGAAAATAACGATGATGACCTATAAAGGCTATGTTGCCACTTACGAGCTTGATGAAGATGATGATATTTTTTATGGTAAATTGACAGGCATCAATCAATTGGTAACCTTTGAGGCAGATAATGCCAAAGACTTAAAACAAGCATTTCATGACAGCGTTGATGATTATTTGGCATTTTGTGTAGAAAAAGGCATTGTACCCGATAAGCCTTATGAAGGCTCGTTAAACATTCGTATCGGTGAAGAGTTGCACCGTCAAGTGGTGTTGGCATCTAAAAATACCAGTCTTAATGCTTTTATTGGTGAAGCGATTAAAGAAAAACTATTAAGAGTTTCAGCAGTTTAGCCATGGCAAAACAACCAACCGTACCCATCACCACCACCCCCAAAGGCATCATGACTGCTTTGGGGGCATTTATCATTTGGGGTGTTTTTCCGCTGTATTTTAAGCAATTGCAACAGTACGATGCCATTGAAATCATCGTGCATCGCATCGTTTGGACGTGTGTGTGTTTGTTGATTTTTATGCTGATGACTCGCCGTTTTTCTTGGGCTAAGGTTTTACGACAACAACCCAAATGGCTATTGATTACCGTTTTTTCTGGCTTTATCATCACCAGTAACTGGCTGACTTATGTGTGGGCAGTCAATGCCAACCAAATTCTTGCCGCCAGTCTTGGCTACTTCATCAGCCCACTGGTGGGCGTGGCGTTGTCTATGTTGGTGTTTCATGAACGGTTGCGTCCGTTACAGTGGTTGGCGATTGCCATTGCCAGTGTGGCGGTGATGATACAAGTGGCAATGCTGGGCAGTTTGCCTTGGGTGTCGTTGGTATTGGCAGCCAGCTTTGGGGTTTATGGCATCATGCAACGCAAAACCCCATTGGCAGCGGTTGATGCGTTATTTTTGGAGACCATCGCCATTTTGCCTGTGTGTTTGTTGTGGCTTTTACAAGCTGATGTGGCGAGTAGTCAGTTGTCGTTTTGGTGGTCAAATGACATTGGATTTTTGATGCTGGCAGGCCCGATTACCTTAGTGCCACTGTTGTTATTTAATAAATCCACCAAAATGGTTGCTTATAGTATTTTGAGCTTTATGAACTATTTAAGCCCCAGTTTTATCTTTTTATTGGCGGTGTTTTATTATCATGAACCTTTTGACCATCAGCGGTTGATTGTGTTTGTGTTGATTTGGCTTGGGCTGGTGGTGTTTAGTGTGGATTTGTGGCGTCATCGACCAAGCAAAAAAGCAAGCAAAAAAGCATTGGCTTAAAAAAAGCATCAACTTAAAGGAGAAATGACCATGTTATACCCTACTGAAGAAGATGTCATCATCATAGACGGACTGCGTGTTGATGCCATCATTGGTATTTATGATTGGGAACGGGTCATGACCCAAGCCATCATCATTGATATGGCGTTGTTCACTGATGTTACTAACGTTGCCCAAACACAAGATTTAAGCCAAGGAATCAACTATAAAGCGGTGTGTGAGCAGGTCAGCAAATGGGTTCAGGATAAGAAGTTTGAGCTGCTTGAAACTTTGGTGGAATATGTCAGCAAGCAACTGCTGGATAATTGGCCCATCAGTAAAGTGAGTATCAGAGCGGTTAAACCAAACGCCATCACCCTTGCCGATGCGGTTGGTGTGCAGATAACCCGTAAGCCGTCAGCTTAAGCCCATTTATGCTGTCATCTATCCAAGATGGGCGACATGGTTATGTCGGTTATGTTTCTGTGGTATTGGTGGCAATGGGCAGTAACCATCATGCCAATGATAATTTAGCCGATGCCAGAGCCATGCTAACCCAGTTGGGTCATGCGGTGTTTACCCATCTTTTGGTCAACCCTGATTATACCGCCACACCAAGCAACCCCAAACCTGACTATACCAATCAATGTGCCATCATCATGTTAGATACACCCATCAGCTTATGTGCTTTTCATCAACACATCAAAGACTTTGAACGTCGCCAACAGCGTCATGATATAAAACACAAACAACAAGGCAAAATCACCATTGACATTGATGTGTTGGCGGTACAGTTAGCCTCACAAGATGACATCTTACAAAAAAAGCATCATGCCATCAATCGCAATGTGAACAATGACAATGTGAACAATAACAATGTGAACACAGCAAACGATTGGCTATTTATCGCCAGTCGTTTGCCATTAAAAGAACATGAACGCCATGGGGTTAAGGAGTTGTTGGAATGGTGCGGTTAATACAGATACGGTTAATACAGATGTTGCCAATACAGAAAACTACATGTCCACCTTTAATCTGTCCCAATATTTTTGATAAATTGCCATGGTGATGTCGCCCACGTCTTCTCGAAACAGGGAATCTTTAAGCAATTCATCTGGTGGATAAATGATTGGATTGGTGGCAATGTCAGCAGGCATGATGGTTCTGGCAGCGTCATTGGGTGAGCCATAGCCGATTTCTTCACTAATCATGGCGGCGTATTTAGGACGTAAGATAAAATCAATGAATTTGTGGGCGTTGTCTTTATTTTTGGCATTTTTGGGAATGACCATGTTGTCCATCCATAAAATCGCCCCTTCTTTGGGATAAATAAAATCCAACTCTGGCATGCCTTGGTCTTGAGCCATGATGACTTCACCATTCCACGCCAGACCCAGATAAGTTTCTCCCTCCATAAATGGCATGCGTGGAGCGTCAGAGTTAAAGGTGCGAATATTGGGCATTAATTTGGTCAGTTTTTCATAGGCTTGGCGGATTTCATGTTCATTGCGAGTACTGCCAGAGTATCCAAGGGTTAACAGCCCCATGGTAAACACATCTCGTAAATCATTCATCAGCATTACCCGTCCAGCAAAGTCATCTCGCCACAGGTCGTCCCAACTGGTGATTTGCTGTTTGTCAATGCGTTGGGTATTCACGGCAATGCCTGATATTCCCCATAAATACGGCACGCTAAACTCATTGTTGGGGTCAAAAGACGCATTTAAAAAACGGTTGCCCAAATTGCCAAAGTTGCTTAATTGATTGTGGTCAATCGGCTCAAGCATGCTTTCTTGACGCATTTTATCAACAAAATCTGTACCAGGAAATGCCAAATCATACTCACCACTGCCATTCATCAGCTTGAGCTTGGCGTACATGGCTTCATTGGAATCAAAGGTACTATAAATCACGTCAATGCCTGTCTCAGCAGTGAAGTCTTTAAGCACTTGGTCGGAGATGTATTGGGTCCAATTATAGACATTCACCACATTTTTACCTGTGGGACGAACAGTACCGCCATCAGTGCCATCAGTGACATTTGTGGGCTGACAGCCGATAAGCCCACTTGATATTGCCAAACTCGCCCCCGTCCATGCTAAAAAACGTCTGCGAGAAATCAATGAAGGAATATAAGACATGAACTTCTCCTTAGCGTTTTTTTATCAATAATAGCTGAGACATCAACAAGCCTAACAGAGAGATTACCAGTAAAATTGTGCCAATGGCATTGACTTCAGGCTTGACCCCCACACGCACCATGGAATAAATCTGTAGTGGTAAAATCTCAAATTCAGGACCTGTTACAAAGGTAGAGACCACCACATCATCAAGTGATAAGGTAAATGCCAGCACCCAACCTGCCAAAATCGCAGGCATGATGATTGGCATAAGCACTGTGCGTATCATGGTCAATTCGCTTGCTCCCAAATCTCTTGCCGCTTCCAACAGCTGATTATCAAGGCTGGACAACCTTGCTGACACAGTAATCACCACAAACGGTAAGCAAAAGGTGATGTGAGCAATCAGTAATGTCATGAACCCAAGCTGTAACCCCAATATTAAAAACAACGCCAGCAGTGAGATTGCCAATACAATCTCAGGCGACATCATCAGTACAAACAACAAGCTTTGTAATACTGACTTACCTTTAAAGTCATACCGCTGAAATGACAATGCTGTCAATCCGCCAATCACAGTGGTAACCGTGGCAGCAACCACCGCAAGCAAAACCGAATGCCAAGCTGTCTGTATCAAGGCAGGGTTAGTCAACAGTTCACGATACCACGTCAAACTTAAACCACCCCATTGGTAGCCAACCTTAGACGCATTGAACGAAAATATCACCATCACCACAATCGGAGCGAACAACAGCAGATAAATCACCGTTAAATATAGCCAAGAGAGCCATTTCATCGTCGTTTTCATTTATGTTCCTTAATCATTGCCCCATGCCACTTTATGCCCCATCATGCCACTTCGTTATAATCGGTTTTGCCAATGCGTTTACTGCTGATTCGGTAGGCCAAAATCAGCACCGCCATTGCCAGCGTCAACAGCACACTGGCAGCGGCACCAAATGGCCAATCTCGAGCATCTAAAAATTGTGATTTAATGACATTCCCTACCAATAGGTTGCGAGAACCGCCCAAAATATCCGCCACATAAAACATGCCCATGGCAGGCAACAACACCAACAACACGCCAGAGATGATGCCAGGGGTGGTCAATGGTAAAATCACATGCCAAAAGGTCTGAAGCCGATTTGCCCCTAAGTCTTGCGATGCCAAGATAAAATCTTTTGGTAAATCGGTAAAGACAGCATATAACGGCAACACCATAAACGGAAATAACAAATACACCAAACCACCAATCACCGCACTTTGGGTATATAAAATCTGTAATGGCTCATTAATGATGCCTAACCCAATTAACGCTGAGCTTAATAAGCCATTGGCAGCCACAATCAGTTTAACTGCATATAAACGCACCAGTGAGTTTGTCCAAAATGGGATAATCAACAACAACATCAACAGCGTCTGCCAGCGTTTTTTGGCTTTACTGACCAGCCAAGCAAATGGATAGCCAAGCAACAAACAAATTAAGGTGGTGATGGATGCCATGGATAATGAATGCAAAAACACCTTTAAATATAAAGGGTCAATCAATCGTGCGTAATTGGCTAAGGTGGCAGGCATTGCCAAAAAATGCCCTTCATCACGGGTTAAAAAGCTGGCAATGATGACAATCATATTAGGTAACAACGCAAATATGACCAACCATGCCCAAATCACAAATAAGGTGGCATGGCGAAACAGATGACGTTGTTTGGCTGTGTTAACTTTGCTTTTGTTAACTTTGCTTTTGTTAACTTTGCTTTTGTTAACTTTGTTTGTGTTAACTTTGTTTGTGTTAACTTTGTTTGTGTTAACTTTGGCTGTTGCTGCATTGGCATGGCGATGGGGGGGAGTCGACTTATTCATCAGGCAATATCCATTCCCAACCATCAACCCAATCTACTCGTACTTCTTGCCCCAGCTTGTAATTAAAATTGGGGTCATCTTCGTTAAAATACTCAGATGCCTTGATGCGATTGCCATTTTTGAGTTCAATCACAGAATCCAACGTACTGCCCTTGTAACTGCTGTCCACCACATGACCGACCAAGCCATCATGTGCTTCATCTGTGTAATACACTCGAATGTCTTCAGGACGTAATAATAAATTAACCGTTTGCCCCACTTGCACGGTAAATTTAGGCTTGGGTAACTCACGCACAGGGTGATAGCCGTCTTTTTGTTCAGCCACTTCCACTTTGATGGTACGGTCATTGACCGCCAGCACATTCGCTTTAAATAAATTGGTCTCACCAATAAAGCTGGCAGTGAATAAATTAGCAGGGCTTTCATAAATGCCAATGGGGGTATCAATCTGCTGAAATACGCCACCTTTCATCACTGCAATGCGATCAGACATGGATAAGGCTTCTTCTTGGTCATGGGTAACAAACACAAAGGTAATGCCAAGCTCTCGTTGTAGGCGTTTTAGCTCTGATTGCATCTGCACACGCAATTTGGCATCTAAGGCAGATAATGGCTCATCAAGTAACAATAACTTGGGGCGATTGACCACCGCTCGAGCGATGGCGATACGCTGTTGTTGCCCCCCAGACAAATCTTGTGGACGGCGATTGATGGTATGTTCTAATTGCACCATGGTCAACGCTTCACGCACCCGCCCAGCAATCTCATTTTTGGCAACTTTTTTTAACTTTAGACCATAAGCGATGTTGTCATAAACTGTCATGTGTGGAAATAACGCATATTGCTGAAATACCGTATTAATGGGGCGTTTTTCGGCAGGAAATTGAGCAATGTCGATGCCGTCTAGCTCAATAGAACCGCCATTAGGCATCTCAAAACCGCCAATCAAACGTAATAAGGTGGTTTTGCCACAGCCAGACGGACCAAGTAAGGTTAAAAATTCACCATCTTGAATATCAAGGTTGATGTCGTTTAAGATTTTGCTATCGCCATATGCTTTGGACAAATTGCGAATGCGTAATAATGGCTTGCCAGTGAACGACGTGCCATGATTTGATGAGTCATTGGTTGGCTTATCGGTTAACATTGTCAGTGTCGGTTTACCTGCCTGACCATGTTCGGTTGGCAAAGTCGTTGATGCAATCATAAAGTTACCTTATGGTTAAAGAAGGCAATGGCTAAAAAAGGCGATGGCTAAAAAAGGCGACCATTTTAACATCATTTTTTTATGAACCGATGACATCTAACTCATCTGCGGATAATTTTTTGTAGGATTTTTTGCAAAAATTAGGGTCAAGGCGACAGACGGCTTCAGACAACTCATCTAATCTGGCTTCTGATTGCTGAATGTGGTCAAGCATCTTGGCAAAGCCATCAGCCACAGGGTCGCCAGAGTTAGGGTTAAGTCCATAGGCGTTAAAACCCAATGCCTTAGCAAGGCGTATTTTTTGACAATCTGTGTCATCAGATGTGTCAGTAGTTTTGGTATCGTGATTGTTTTGATTGCTGATTGATGTGTCATCAGTGTGTGTTTGGTTGATGATTTGTTCATTGTGGTGTTCGTTATCATCATCAGGTTGAGTTATCATACGAGCAGCACTGCCAACCATGGTTACGCCAGCTGGCACAGGTTTGACCACCACCGCATTTGAGCCAATTTTGGCATTTGCGCCCACCGTGAAGCCTCCAAGTACCTTAGCCCCAGCACCGACCACCACACCGTTTTCTAGCGTTGGGTGGCGTTTTCCTTCGTTCCATGACACACCGCCCAATGTCACACCGTGATAAAGGGTAACATCATCGCCAATCTCTGCCGTCTCACCAATCACCACGCCCATGCCATGGTCAATGAATAAGCGTTTGCCAATTTTAGCGGCAGGGTGTATCTCAATGCCTGTCAATGCTCTTGAACCATAAGCCACGAAACGGGCAATGAATTTGCATTCATCTTGCCATAAACTGTGTGCCACTCGGTGCATGATTAGGGCATGAATGCCCGGATAAGTGAGCAATACTTCGGTGAAGTTGCGAGCGGCTGGGTCACGGTCAAATACCGCATTGACATCTTCTTTGATGCTCTCAATGCTTTGTTGGGCAGTTTTTAAAGTGCGTTTAAGTTGGGTGATAACTGACATGGTAATCCTAATGCGTTTTATTGAGACATTTTTTTAAGCAATGTGTTGATAAGCGACTGTAGCAGTTGGTATTCTTTGTTGTCTAGCTGGACACGAGACAGCAGTCTGTTTAGTCGGTTAGGCAATGAGCGTAAGTCATCTGTATTTGCTAAGTCTAGCTGGCTAAACAGTTTGATAAGTTGATTTTGTAGGTGCTGTTGTTGTTGTTTGCTGATGGCAGGTTCATCCCAATGTTGGCGAATGTGATGCAACAACTCGGTAGAATTGATGTTTTTAGAGATGACAGTTGGCGGATTGTCTTGAGTGTCATACTGGGTGCTGTCTTGAACATATGAATGAAGACTGGCAAGGTTGGCAAAGTGGGCATAGATAAAACTTGTGATGACTTGTACCGCTGATGCCACATTGAGTACAGGATAGTCTGGATTGGCATCGATTTGAATGTGATAATCTGCCAATGCCAGCTCATCATTGGTTAAACCACGGTCTTCACGCCCAAATAAAATGCTAATTTTTGCCAATGGGGTTGAGTTGATTGGGTCATTTTTAGGGGTAAGATGCTGATTAGTCAGATGCTGAGCAGTCATTAAAGGCAACTGAAAAGCTGATTGTTGATATAAAAACTGCTCAATCAGCATCGCCGTTTGGCTCGGATTGATGATGGGTCTGGGCAGATGACGGTTGCGACTGCTGGCAGCAAACACAAGCTGACTGTTTGCAATCGCATCTTCTAACGTAGCAACCGTTTTGGCATTCTGTAATAGGGCGGTTGCTCCTGCTGCATGTGCCATGCTGGTGTCATCTATGGGGTATTTGGGGTTAACCAATACCAAACTGCTTAAACCCATGGTGTGCATGGCACGAGCAGTTGAGCCGATGTTGGCAGGCAAGGTGGTGTTGACCATGACGATGTCAATGGCGGTGCTAAGTAAGGTGATGCTCATAAGTATGGGTTAATATGGTAGGGCAAATGGACAAATGGACAAATGGATAATAGGATAAATGGATTAAGCCAAACGTTGATGAATCTCCTGTATGACTGAGTTAAGTGCTTGCTCAATGTCGCTGAGTACGTTGTGAGCATCGGCTATCATACCAGCGTAACAAATCTCTTGCATGGTGTGGCAGTGCTGACTTAACGTTTGAGCTCCCAAGTTGACACTTGCTCCTTTTAGTGAGTGGGCAACTTGCAGTCCTGTTGTGTTATCGCCTTGAGTGTGAGCGGTGCGTATTTGTTTAACTTTCTGTTTGGCATCAAGGATAAATTGATTGATGAGCGTGGTAAAGTCGTCTTCTAACAAATCTTGCATTTCTTGCCATTGAGCATCATCGATATGAGTCATGCGATTATCCTTTTTGAGTTATTTTAAATTTAGCCTAAGCAATTTTTAAGTGAATTCTAGGCGAATGTGGTCAGTGTCGAATATTTGTCTTAGCTTTTGTAAATTGTCATCACTTGGGTACATTCGCCAATCATCATTTAACGCCACACCAGCGGTGGCATGGTCATCATACACATAAAGTCCCAAGGCAATACAGTTATCATTTGGTGTGTTGTGGTGTTGCTTGGCATCTGCCAGATAATCGATATTGATGTCATCAACATCAACATCATCGATGGTAACTTTGGGAATATTGTCCAATTGGTTAGGTTTTAGCAGAGTTTGTAGTTTTGTCAATCGGTTGGTATCATGACCATGCAGTTTGATGTTGATTTTTTTCAGCCATTTTATGCGTGCGTCAATCATTCCGTAAGCATCTTCTAGGCGGGCAAATACTCGCTCGTTGGCTTCTCGAATACTGCCTTTAATAATCAGCACTTCATCGACCTTAATGCGGTTTTTGATGCGGTTATAGCGTTCTGAATAACAGCTGACTTCAAGACGAGATGTGCCGTCATCGATGGTGATGGCAACACGATTGCTAAAGTTTGCCACGTCCATGACCAACCCTGCAAATAGGGTTGTGCCATTGTAGCCTGTGTCACTTAACTTATCTAGAGATTGATTGGCTGTGTAATGTCGGATTTCTTGGCGGTACTCATCGATTGGATGCCCTGTTAAATATAACCCAAGGGTGTCTTTTTCTGCTTTTAGGCGATATTTGTCTGCCCAAATGATGTCATGACCTGTTGGTAACGGTGGGGCGGTGGTTACACTGTCAATCTCACCAAATAGGTCCATGATGCCCATTTCGCTGTTTTGTCGATTTTGCTCAGCGGCTTTAACGGCACTGGGCAACTGTGTCATCAATGCCCCACGGATTTGATGATATTGAGTTTCATCTAACTCTGGACGTAAGGTTTTGGCGAAGTCATCAAAGCACCCTGCTTTAATCAGGGCTTCTAACGTGCGTTTATTGACTTTTTTGGTATCAACACGGCGACAAAAGTCATATAAATCGGTAAAATCTCCATCTTGCTTGCGTGCTGTTACAATGGATTCAACTGCCCCTTCACCCACCCCTTTGATTGCCCCAAGTCCATAAATGATGTTGCTGGGTGTGTCAGCAACAAAGTACCATTCACTGCGATTGACGCTGGGGTTATCAACCGTCAGATTAAAATTCTCTCGGCAATCATTGATAAAAAACACCACGTTATCGGTGTTATTCATGTCACTGGTCAATACCGCCGCCATAAATTCGGCAGGATAGTAATGTTTAAGATAAGCGGTCTGGTACGCAAGCACGCCATAGGCAGCAGAATGCGACTTGTTAAAGCCATAACCTGCAAATTTCTCCATTAAGTCAAACACTCCCCCTGATACCGTGGGGTCAATGCCTTTTTGGGTTGCTCCACTGATAAATATTTCTCGTTGTTTTGCCATTTCTTCAGGTTTTTTCTTACCCATGGCTCTCCTGAGCATGTCAGCCCCACCCAAAGAATACCCTGCCATGGTTTGTGAAATTTGCATGACTTGTTCTTGATAAACAATCACGCCATTGGTTGGTTCTAAGATGGATTCAAGATTAGGGTGGTCATAAATGACCTGTTCACGACCGTGTTTACGTTCGATATATGACTCAACCATGCCAGCATCTAAAGGCCCGGGGCGATATAAAGCACACATGGCGATGACATCATCAATGTTGCTGGGTTTAAGTTTACGTAAGTATTTTTTCATACCTGCTGATTCTAGTTGAAACACAGCGGTGGTTTTGGCAGGTTGTAGCACGTTTAAAAACGTATCTTTATCGTCCAATGGTAAGTCATCAAGCTCAATTGGGGCTTGGTTTTCTTTGACTCGGCGAGCGTTAATGTTGCGTACAGCAGCACTGATGACGGTTAAATTACGTAAACCCAAAAAATCAAACTTCACCAGACCTGCCGCTTCCACATCATCTTTATCAAACTGGCTGACACGATGTCCGTCTTCATCACAATAAATGGCGGTAAAATCGGTGATTTTGGTGGGAGCAATCAGCACACCCCCTGCATGTTTACCCACGTTGCGTGTGATGCCTTCAAGCTTAAGAGCCATTTCCCAAATTTCATTGGCATCTTCATAATCCATGTTATCAGGATTATTGAGCAAATCATTCAGTAAAGCTTCTTGTTCAAGGGCCTGAGCCAAAGAAATGCCGGGGGTTTTGGGAATGAGTTTGGATATTTTATCCGCCAAGCCATACGACTTGCCTTGTACTCGTGCCACATCTCGCACCACCGCTTTGGCTGCCATCGTACCAAAGGTAATGATTTGTGATACCGCTTCTCTTCCGTATTTACTGGCGACATAATCAATCACACGGTCTCGTCCTTCAATACAAAAATCAATATCAAAATCTGGCATGGACACCCGTTCTGGGTTTAAAAACCGCTCAAATAACAGTTCATAATGTAAAGGGTCAAGGTCAGTGATGTTCAACGCATAAGCAACCAGCGAACCTGCTCCAGAGCCACGCCCCGGACCGACAGGCACGCCATTGGCTTTTGCCCAGCGAATAAAGTCCATGACAATCAAAAAATACCCCGGAAAGCCCATTGATAAAATGATGTCTAACTCGTGTTTTAGACGTTCATCATAGGGCTTGCGAACATCAGCCCAATCATCACCACGACTGATGGGGGGATACAGTTTATCAAGGCGTTTATCAAGACCACGAGCCGACTCCGACCGAAAAAAACTCTCGATGCTTTCACCCACTGGCACAGGATAATCAGGCAATCGGTTTTCGCCTAAAGTTAAGATGACATTACAGCGTTTGGCAAGGCTGACGGTGTTGTCAATGACGGTGGGTAAATCAGCAAACAAATCACTCATCTGTTTTTGAGTTTTAAGATATTGAGCATCAGAATATTCTTTTGGGCGGTTGGGGTCAGCAAGCACATAACTGCCTGCAATGCACACTCTGACTTCGTGAGCATCAAAATCTTCTTGGCTAATAAAGCGAACATCATTATGAGCAATGATGGGCAACTGATGACGGTGTGATGCGTGAATGACCGCTTGAATATAAGCATCTTCTCCTGCACGAGAAGTGCGTTTGATGGCAAAATATAAACGGTTGCTAAACCGCTGTTGCCAAGCGTGGATAAGCTCATCTGCTCGCTCTGGGGTATTGCTCATCAGTGCTTGCCCAACATGACTTTGTTCAGTCAATAAGGCAATCACCCCATCAGCATGGGTGAAAATTTGCTCTGTACTAACGATGGGTTTACCACGACTATGGTCATAATGCAAGCCATCAGTGAAGCCAAATGACACAATACGGGTTAAATTTTTGTAACCGTCATTGTTCATGGCAAGTAAAATGACTCGGTGATTGGCATCATCGGTCAGCACTTCTGCTCCGATGATGGGTTTGATGCCTGCCCCCAAACACGCGCGATAAAACTTGACCGTGGCGAACAAATTAGACAAATCAGTCAATGCCAACGCAGGCTGAGAATCTGCTTTGGCAGCGGCAACCAACGCTTTTATCCGTATGATTGAATCGGTTATCGAAAATTCACTATGAACGCCAAAATGCACAAATGCCATACCTTTATCCCCCAAAATGACATACCTTCAATTCAATATGACACAAATATTTTATATTAACCCAAATCTGTTAAAATAACCATGAAATACCACGGAAATACTTTTACCATGCCATTTGTCAATATTGTTAATACACAGCCAGCTGATACACAACCCTTTAATAGTTCAGTCTTTTCTAAAAAGCGTCATAACATCAATCGATACTTTGCGATGATGATGGGGATTGTCAGTATCGTTTTATCCATACCAAGCCAAGCAACTTGCAAGCTGCCCAAAAGTTACTACAAAAATGTTACCTGTACATCAGACAGTCAATATTTTTTAGCCAGCAAAGATAACAAAACCCCTGTGGCATTACTTGATAAATCTGGTAAAAAAGTGGCGGACTTGATAGGACTGCAAGCTGCTGATGGCAATAAAATTCATCATGGCTTAATGCCTGTCATGCGGTATGACAAAGTGGGTTATGTGGACATGGCAGGTGAGATAATTGTACCAATTGTTTATGACAGTTTAGGTAAAAAGAACTGGGCAAGGGCTGCTAAAAATGGCTTAATCGTGGTAAAAAAAGATGGTGCATTTGGTGTGATTAATACCCATGATGAACCTCTGATTGCTTTTAGTCATGACATCAGTGCATTAAGTGATTTTGATAATGGTAAAGCACGCATGACCAAAGCTGGCGTGGACTATTGGCTAGACAGCAGTGGTCAAGTTATCCCCATTCATTCAAAAAAGTCTAAATACGCTCAATCAAAAAAAGCCAAAATTATTAATCAAGTCAATATTGATAATCACCAACTGATTTATACACCTCATTACATGAATGGCAAATGGGGATTTGTCAATGAAAAACAGATGGCTGTCATCACTTATTCGTTTAATGAAGTTATGCCCTTCTCAGAAGGATTAGCAGGGGTGCGTTTAAAAGATAAATGGGGCTTTTTAGATAAAGCAGGCACATTGGTGATTAACTTTCGTTTTGATGATGCACATATTAACAAAAAAAGTGGTCAAAAGAGTAAACAAAACAAGATTTTTACCTTTATCAATGGTAAAGCTTGGGTAGGTAATCTAAAAAATGGCGATAAAATATGTATTGATAAGCAAGGCAATTCTGTGGCGTGTGATGACTAAATCATATCTATAAAATATCACTGATTTAAATCTTACCTGCCTTGACTCATGGTGCTTATTTACATGGCACATGGCATTTTTATTTGGCTTGGTTTCGCTTGGTTTCGCTTGGCTTGAGTTGGGTCAAATTTGTAATTTTTCGTTACTTTATGCAAATCATGGGGACGATGTCTGCCAAACAACCGTTAACCATGTTAATATCACCCATAATTATCCATAAAACATTACCCACAAATAACCATGTGCCACTTTGATGGTCAGCCATAATGGTCAGCCAAATAATGGTCAGCCAACCAAATAGATAAACAGCCAAATAAACCCAAACCTAAACTACTCAATAAGATAAGGGATTTTATGACACACCACCAACCACATCACAGCACCCAAGATCAACACATCGATGGCGAACGCTTAAATCAACTGGCAGACATTGCTAATCAATACGTCTCTAATAAACAGAGCAGTTTGCTTGATTTTATGATGGCTTACTATCACAGTTTGTATCACGAGACAGCCGCCAAATACAGTAATGATGACTTGGCAGGCATGGCATTGCATCACTATATGATGCTCACCCGTTATCAAACTGGACAACCACAGATTGCGGTGATAAATCCTGTTGCTGAAGCTCACCACTTTCATAGCTCGCATACCGTGATACAAATCGTGGCGTATGATCGTCCATTTTTGGTGGACACCATGACCATGACTCTAGAAGAGCAGGGCATCAATGTGCATCGCATTCACAACACCATCATGGACATTCAATGGGACAATGAACGTCGCATTCAGGCAGTCAGCTCTGCTAATACCAGCCACACCAAACACATGTCACTCATTCATATTGAAATTGACCGTCAAGATGCCAATGATTTATCTGAACTTGAGCAGACACTTCTTAATAAAGTGGGGATACTTGACACCATCACCAATGATTGGCAACAGATGCACGATCGCTTACAACACATTAAAAATGAATTAAGTCAAGTAACACTGCCAGATGATTATCATTCTTATGAAGAGATTGAAGCGTTTTTATCATGGATTTTAAACGATCACTTTATCTTTTTGGGCTTTCGAGAGTACCGTTTAGAGCAAGATGAACATGGTGGGATAGAGCTTATTACCGTCGGTGGTTCAGGTTTGGGGCTGTTGCGAACAGCCGACGAAGACAAACCATCAGCAAGCTTTAAGCAACTGCCAGAACAGCTTAAGCAATTATTGATTTTGCCTAAGGTGCTTTTATTGTCTAAATCAAGCCAGCAATCACCTGTGCATCGCCCTGTGTATATGGACTTTTTGGGCATTCATAAGTTCGATGATAAAAGCAATGTGGTGGGTGAATACCGCTTTATTGGCTTGCTGACATCACAAGCCTATCAGCTTAGTGTACAGCAAATTCCTCTATTAAGAGAAAAAGCCACAACTTTGTTAGACATGGCACAGTTGCCTAAGCATGGGCATGCCCATCAAAAAATGATGCACATCATCAATACTCTGCCAAGAGATGACTTATTTCAAGGCGATACTGATGAGTTGTATCCCATCGTTACAGGAATTTCGCAACTACAAGATAAGCACCGTCTGCGTTTATTTGCTCGTGTTGATCATTATCAACGTTTTGTTTCTTGTTTGGTTTATATCCCAAGAGATAAATTTAACACCATGTTGCGTATTAAAGTCCAAAAAGCCTTGGTTGATGCCTTCGGTGGCACATCTTCAGGGTTTAGTACTCAGATGAATGAAGCCTATCATGCACGGGTGCATGTGCATGTTCGAACCATTCCAGGGCAAATCAATCACGTGGACATCAGCAAATTAGAGCATAAGCTTAGCCTATTGATGCAAGATTGGTCAGATGGTTTTGCTAAGGCATTGCTTGATGATTTGGGTGAAAATCAAGCCAATGGTTTGCTTAATCGCTATAAATCTGTCATTCCTGCGGCGTATCAAGAAAGTTTTGACCCACGCACGGCGGTAGAAGACATCAAACGCCTAAATGGGCTAAGTGATGATAACCCCATGCAGTGGCACTTATTCCAATCCACAGGTGATGCTGATAACGAGCTACATTTAAAGTTATATGGCACAGACCGTCCTGCCATTTTATCTAATGTGTTGCCAATTTTAGAAGATTTTGGTGTGGCAGTCATCTCTGCCAACACGTATGAGATTGCCACTCAACCGACACTGTGGATGCAAGAATATGCGTTGCAATTACGCCATGTGGATACGGTGAATTTGTCAGTGGTTCGTGGTCAGTTTGAAGACAGTCTACAACGTATTTGGCAAGAAGAAGTTGAAAGCGATCGCTTAAATGAGCTGATTTTGGTCAGTAAATTAGACACCTATGATGTGGTCGTGTTGCGTGCGTTATCACGTTATATGCTACAAGCAAAAGCTCCGTTTTCTTATGACTATATTGTGCAGACATTGGTGGCACATGCTTCCATCACCGTGAAGTTGGTAGAATTATTCCATGCTCGCATGTCGCCAGAGATGACAAAACGTGAGTCTGCCATCAAAGAAATTCAAGCCCATATTGATGAGCAATTAAAGCAAGTGAGCAGTTTGGATGAAGACCGCATCATTCACTGGTTGTTAGATTTACTTCATGCGATGTTGCGCACCAACTTTTATCAACGTGATGAAGCTGGTAAACGCAAAGACCGTTTGTCGTTTAAGTTTGCTGCCAATGCCATTCCACACCTGCCTGAACCTAAGCCAATGTTTGAAATTTATGTGTATTCACCCAAAGTAGAAGCGGTGCATTTGCGAGGTGGTAAAGTCGCTCGTGGCGGTTTACGTTGGTCAGACAGAATGGAAGATTTTCGCACTGAAGTGCTTGGTCTGGTCAAAGCACAAATGGTGAAAAATGCGGTTATCGTGCCAGTTGGCTCAAAAGGTGGCTTTATTGTCAAAACTCGTCAGGCAGGCATGGACAGAGAAGCGTGGCTAAAAGAAGGCATCGCTTGTTATCAGACCTTTATCCGAGGCATGCTTGACATTACCGACAACATTATCGATGGGCAAATTGTGCCACCAAATGACACCATGCGTCATGATGACGATGACCCTTATTTGGTGGTGGCAGCCGATAAAGGCACTGCCAGCTTTTCAGACATCGCCAATGCCTTAGCGGCAGAATATGATTTTTGGTTAGATGATGCCTTTGCATCTGGTGGTTCGATGGGTTATGACCATAAAGCCATGGGCATCACCGCTCGTGGGGCATGGGAGTCTGTCAAGCGACACTTCCGCTTAATGGGTAAAGACATTCAACATACTGATGAATTCACTGTGGTGGGTATTGGTGACATGAGTGGCGATGTCTTTGGTAACGGCATGTTATTATCAGACAATACCTTGTTGCAAGCGGCATTTAACCACCTACATATCTTTATCGACCCCACTCCAGATGCCAAAATCAGTCATGCTGAACGTGAGCGTCTGTTTAATTTGCCACGCTCAAGCTGGCAAGACTATGACCCACAGCTGATTAGCCAAGGTGGCGGTGTGTTCTCAAGACAAGCCAAGTCCATCAGCATCACCGATGAGATGAAACAAGCCTTTGCCATTGAAGAAGACAGCCTAACCCCCAATGAGCTGATACATGCGTTACTTAAAGCCCCTGTTGATTTGATTTGGAATGGTGGTATTGGTACTTATGTCAAAGCCAGTAGTGAGACACATGCTGATGTGGGTGATAAAGCCAATGACAGTTTGCGAGTCAATGGTGATGAAGTGCGTGCCAAAATTATTGGTGAAGGCGGTAATTTAGGGTGCACTCAATTGGGTCGTATCGAGTATGCTCAACATGGCGGACGCATTTATACCGATGCCATTGACAACTCAGGTGGGGTGAACTGCTCTGATCATGAAGTTAACATCAAAATTTTGCTGGGTGATGTGGTCAAGCAAGGCGACATGACCATGAAGCAACGCAATGAATTGCTTGAGTCCATGACCGACAGTGTTGCTGAATTGGTGTTGCGACAAAACTACCTACAACCACAGACCATTGAGTTAAGTGCCTATCAAGCGGTGGAACGCCTTAATGAACATCAGCGCTTTATGCAAATGCTAGAAAGCAACGGTCGCCTTGACCGTACCATTGAACGACTGCCCAATGACACCGTGATGGCAGAGCGACAAAAAGCAGGTAAGGGCCTGACCAACCCAGAGTTCGCCATACTGCTTGCTTATGGCAAAATGTGGGTATATGACCATCTGCTTGCATCGGACTTACCCGATGAAGCTTACTTTACCAATGAGTTGCGTAAATACTTCCCTGATGTGTTGGACACGCCTTACTTTGAACAGATGACCGAACATCGTTTACACCGTGAAATCATCAGCACTTATCTCACCAATGGACTGGTTAATCGACTGGGCATAGAAAATGTTTTTCGCTTAACCGAAGAGACAGGGCAAGACGTCCCAACCATCACTCGAGCCTATGCCATCGCCCGTGATGTTTATGATGTGTATCACGCATGGCGTGTGCTAGAAGAGTTAGATAACCAAGTGGCTGCCCAAGAACAAATCAGACTTGAGTTAAAAATCCGTCAAGCACTCAAGCAGGGCATGGCATGGTTTATCAATGCCAATGGGCAAAAGCTGTCCATTACCGAGATGACCGATAAGTTCAAAGCCACTGTGCAACAATTATTGGCAGATGAAGAGCTGATGAATGTTCATTTTGCTAAGAGTTTGCAAGACAGCCGTGATGAGATGTTAAATGCTGGTCTCAGTGCTGAGCAAGCTGATGTCTTTGCCAAATTGCCAATTTATCCGTTTGCTTTAGATGTGGTTCAACTGGCACAGCAAGCAGACAGTAACATTCGCACAACCGCCCAAGTATATTTCGCTGTTTATGATGCTTTAAATGTGGGTTGGTTATACGCTCAAGTAGCATCTTTGCCACAACAAAGCCATTGGGACAGACGTGCCAATAATGCGTTAATCCATGAACTCAACAAGACCATCAAGGCGATTGCTTTGCCACTGCTTGATGAAGACGATCCTGTCATTGCCATCAAACAATGGCAAGAGCAAAACCACGCAGAGCTTGAGCGTTTGCAACAAGCCAAAGATGACCTAAGCGGTACTGATGACGTAGGGCAGGTCAGTTTATCAGCGTTATCTGTGTTGTTAAGTGAGATGGGCAGTTTGAATTTATCATCTTGATAAAACGCTTTTTTAGAGAATATCCCTAATCACTAAAATACCTAACTTAATGCCTATCTTAATGGATAGGCGTTTTTATTGAATTCGTTTTTATTGAATTCATTTTTATTAAAATATCTGTTCATTGAATGCAACCGTAAGGAAAATCCCATGTCCAGTCAAAAAACCATTGAATCAACAACACCCAACTTACCCACCCCTTATTATCTGATAGATGAACAAGCCATTGTCAACAATTTAACCATCATCAAACGCATTTGCGACCTATCAGGGGCAAAAGCATTATTGGCACTCAAATGTTTTGCCACTTGGGGGGTGTTTGATGCCATGAAACCTTATTTACATGGAACAACGTCATCATCACTCAACGAAGTGCGATTGGGAGCAGAAAAATTTGGCGGTGAAACCCATGCCTACAGTGTGGCGTACGCTGAACATGAAATCTATGATGTGGTGAGCCATGCTGATAAAATCATTTTTAACAGCTTCAGCCAGCTGAACGCCTTTCGTCATGTTGCCGATGACAAAGGCATTCCCATTGGTCTGCGTGTCAACCCAAAAACCAGCAATTCCTCTTTCATCATTGCCGACCCTGCACGCCCATTTAGTCGTTTGGGTGAGCATGATGTGGATAAAATCATGTCAGTGATTGATGACATCAGTGGCATCATGATACATAACAACTGTGAAAATGATGATTTTCATGCTTTTTGTGCCAGTTTAGATGACATTGAAAACAAATTTTCTGATGTGTTGCCATGTTTGGATTGGGTGAGTTTGGGTGGTGGCATTCATTACATTGCTCAAGATTACCCTGTGGAAGCGTTTGCTAAACGGCTAAAACAATTTTCTGATGACTTTGGCGTGCAAGTTTATCTTGAGCCGGGGGAAGCAAGCATTCACAATGGTGCGTTACTGGTAACCAGCGTCTTGGACACCATGCACAATGGTAAGCCTTTGGCAGTGGTTGATGCCAGTATTGAAGCTCACATGTTAGATTTATTGATTTATCGAGAATCTGCCTCCTTGGTTGGTATCAATGACCAAAGCATCAATTTATTCCCCATTAGCCAGCTGAAGGACAACAATGATGGCATAAATAATGATGACACAAATGTTTCTGACAATAAGACCAATGACAGCAATACCATCATCTATGGCAAATCCTGCTTAGCAGGGGACATTTTTGGTGAATACGCATTGAATGACATTGAGCTAAAAACTGGTGATAAAGTCGCCTTTGGCAATGCCGCAGGCTATACCATGGTAAAAAAGAATTGGTTTAATGGTGTTGCCATGCCAGCGATTGTGATTAAGCGGTTGAATGGACAAATTGAAACACAACGACAATTCACTTATGAAGATTTTAAATCCAGTTTGTCTTGATTAAAGTTTAATGACAACGTAAAACTTCGTTATGGCATTAAAACTTCGTTATGGCATTAAAACTTCGTTATGGCATTAAAACTTTGTTACAGCATTAAAACTTTGTTGCAACATGGATAGCCAAGTTTTCAGCTGTTGGCGTTGTTTATTAATCAATTCACGGGCATATATGGACTGATAATCTTGCATTTGTTGTTCAAATATCGCATCTAACTGCTGATATAACAACTCTTGGAACAATAAGGACAAATCACTCACCGTTTGTTGACTAAAACTGTGATAAAAATTTGCCCAATGTGGAATGATGTCAGCATACAAAGAAGATGGCAGGCTTGCCAGTAAATGATGAAAGGCGTGGTTGGGTGATGTGAACAGCACCTTGTTGTCTGACTGTGATAATCGCAACTCAATCAGTTCAACCAATTTGGGTAACGCCATGTCTTGTTTTGTGTCATTGTTGTCGTTTGGTTGGTCATCTTTTTGTCTGTCCTCTCTTTTTCTGCCAAAATCTCTCCATGTGGGCAGTGGCGGAATGGGTAAGTTGTTGTTGGTTAATTTGCTGATTTCATGGCTGATTTGCCGATAAGCATGGATATTAGATGTCCGCCAAATCTGCTCAAGCGATACCACATCTATGAGTTCAGGTTGGTAAAATAAGCACAGTTGAAGGTGGTGGTGAATTTGTAAAGGGCTATTAAAGTTAAGCAACGCATCTTTAACGGCTTTGTTTTGGTTGCGTCTGCCCGTTAACCGATAATAGATGTCGTTGTTGAGCAGATGGCGAAAACTACTGCCTTTGGGCAATAAAGCAGTCAGCTGTTTGACTTGAGACATCATCTTGGCTTTGCCTTCAGGTGATTCTGAGTCAATCTGCGTGCTAAGATAAGCAAACACATACTCTGAGAGTATGGTGGCATTGTCTATTTGCTCAACCATGCTGTCTTTGCCAAACATTTTGACATAACTATCAGGGTCATGCCCTTGTGGCAGTGTTAAAAATTTTAATGTCTGGGTGTCTTGTAAAATGGGCAAGCTTAGCTGTAGTGTTCGCCATGCCGCCGTTTGCCCTGCGGAATCACCATCAAAGCACAAGGTCAAAGTGTCGTTAAATTTGAGTAACCGCTGGATTTGCTTCTCATTGGTGGCAGTTCCCATTGAAGCCACTGCCCCATAGATGCCTGCTTGATACAAAGCAATCACGTCCATATAACCTTCCACCACCAACCAGCGACTGGCTTTTTGCTGACGTGATTCATAATAGCCATACAGCACTTGTTGTTTATGAAAGACGGGTGAATCAGAAGAATTGATGTATTTTGGCTTAATCTCGTTGTCTAATGCTCGCCCTGCAAACCCAATGACTCGACCTTGATTATCACGAATGGTAAAAATGACCCGTTCTCTGAGCAAATCATAATCACGTCCCCCATCAGATTGGCGGATAAGCCCCAGTATTTTTAATCCTTCTATGTCATCAGGAAACGCCTGTGATAAGTGTTGCCAACCACTTGGAGCATAGCCAAGCCCAAAAGTGGCAATGGTCTGCCAAGTGAGTCCACGACTGATAAAATAACGCTGAGCGGTGGGAGTTTGTTGTAATTGATGTTGATAAAACTGTTGTACTCGTTGTAACAGTTCATATAAATCACCATCGGCATGTTGGTTGGCGTGATCATCAGCAGAATGAACAAGGTTAGAATGGTGCCAATCGGTGAATGATGATGTGTCAATCAATGATGTGTCAGCCAAAGCATTCATTGCCAAGGTAGTATCCAGCAATGGCACATCATGCAATGGCGCATCATGATAGGGTGGCATGCCATGGTCATGATGTGCCATGCCATGTGTTTGATGATTGCCTACTTGCTTGGCTTGGTGGTTGATTGCTTGCTTACTTGGCTTGGTGGTTGATTGAGTGGTTGACTGAGTGGTTGATTGATGACCACGGCGATAGCGGGTATGTTGTTTGTCATTTTCTGGAATGGTAATGCCTGTCTGTTTTGACAGCTCATGCACCGCTTCAATGAACGTTAAATTTTCATAATCCTTTAAAAAGCTGATGGCGTTACCACTGACCCCACAGCCAAAGCAGTGATATAGATTTTTACTGGGATTGACATAAAAGGACGGCGTTTTTTCACCATGAAAAGGGCAACAGCCCTTAAACTCATTGCCTGCTTTTTTTAGTTGCGTGTGCCGACCGATGATGCCAACCAAATCTGCCTGACTGTTTAGCTGGTCAATGATATGATTGGGTATGTTCATGATGATCCATTGACAAGACGATACATGATGATCCATTGACAAGACGATAAAAGACAGCACTGATAAATGATAAAAGACAGCACTAAAGCGTCAATTGATGATTAACAGGTTCTAAAGCCATTAGACAATCATTGAAGATAGTCATTGACCAAAATGTTTGTGGTTTGATAAGACCACCATCATTTGGTGTTGCTATTAGGGTATTGTTATTTAAACATTGTTATTTGAAGATTGTTATTTAGTTGGTGGTTGGCATCACAATTGGTTCAATGGCAACATCAGCCAGTGAGGGCATTGGAGTGGTGATTGCATTGTCTTGGTCAGTGTTTGCAGGGATAACATCATCATTGATGCGACGCTCATCTGCCAGACCAAAACGGATACCATGATTTGTGGCAGAGTTGGTAAAGTCATTTGTCTTAGTGCTTTGTGTTGTTGTCATATTAGCACTGCTGGGCAGTTGTAGCTGTGATGCTTGACTGATAATTTGTTCTTTGGTGGCTTGTGTATGACTGCCTGTGGTTTGAGACTGTTGTGGTGTGTTTGCCTTACCCAGTTTGCCAAAACTGATTTTATTTAGCCAAGATTGTTTGGTGGCACTGGGCAGTAGCACTTGTCCTTGATGACCAAGCAAATTAGGATAGTTAATTTGTAATAAGGTTTTATAGTCTTTGGCGGTATCGGTCATGCCCAGTTGCTCATAGGCATATGCCATGGTGGCAATGGCATGAGGGACAGAACTGCTTTGAGGATAATACTGAAATACCCATTTGGCACGATTGGCGGCTGCCAAATAAGCTTCACGCTTAACATACCAATCTGCCACATACATCTCGTGAGCTGCCAGCTCATTATAAATATAAGTCATACGCTGAGCCGCATCAGGCGCATAAATGCTGTTGGGGTAACGGCTAATCAAGATTAAAAAATCATAAAATGCTGCTCGATAATAAGCAGTGTCACGTTGAGATTTATCCAGATTAAACATATTAAGCAATCCAGATTCGCCCTGCATGGTGGCGACACCCTTGACATACTGAGCATAATCGACTCTTGGGTGAGTGGGATATAACGTGATGAATTGATTGGCATAATCCGTTGCTTGTTCATATTCGCCCTGCTGATAAGACGCATATATCAAATCCAACAATGCTTGCTCTGCCAACCGCCCAGCAGGATAAAAGGTTCTTAGATTATTTAAGTTTTCTGAGGCATGATTGTAATTGCCTTTTTTAATCGCTTCACTGGCAATGCGATAATATTCTTCAGCACTATTTTCGGCAGTGGCAATGGCATCTGTTGATTTATTGAACCAAGATAAAGATTGGCAACCGCCAAGACTTAGTGCCAAACAAGTCAGCGTGATGGAACAAATGGCTTTCATATGAGACATGGTAACAATCCAGAGCAATCCAAAGAAAAGATGAACAAAAAAATTCACCAACTTTAGCACAAGTTATCAATTTTAATCATCAACTTTAACATAAATTGGCTTTAAAAAACCACGCTTAAGGCGTGGCGATCATGTTGATGTGATTGTGCATGATGATGAAGTCAGCAATATAAAATCAGCAATCAGTTTTTGCCACGATAGGTGATGCGACCTTTTGACAAATCGTAGGGAGTCATCTCAACCTTGACTTTATCCCCTGTCAAAATACGAATGTAGTGCTTACGCATTTTGCCAGATATGTGAGCGATGATTTCATGCCCATTGTCCAAACGAACTTTAAACAGTGTGTTTGGCAGAGTATCAATGACCTCGCCTTCAAATTCGATGATGTCGTCTTTTTTTGCCATAATGATATCTTAATAAAAAATAAAGACAAATTATACGCTTGTGGGGTGAGTTTTTCAAATGCTTTATTATGTCAAAACCATTATGTTAAAACCATTGTGGCAAACTTATTGTGGCAAACCTAGCCAAACAGGGGTTTTATCCATATTTGGCAGATGTTGTTGTAAATGCGGTGGATAAATGGCATCAATGAAATATAAGCCATCAGCCGCTGCTGTGGCAGGGGCTTGGGTACGGTCTTTGGCAGTGATTAAGGTTTCAATGGCATCGGTTGGCAATTCACCTTGACCAATGGCGAACAAAGCCCCCATTAAATTACGTACCATGTGGTGCAAAAAACCATCTGCCTGAATATCAAATACGATAAATGCACCATGACAAAACAGCTTGGCATGGCTGACACAGCGGACAGGTTGGCGTGACTGACATGCCGCTGCTCGAAAACTGCTAAAATCATGCTGACCCACAAGACAATCGGTCGCTTTTTGCATCGCTGTGATGTCAAGTTGCTTGGTTAAATGAGTTACTTGTCCATAAAGCAGAGCAGGCGGGTATGGTTGGCATAAAGTAACATAACGATAACGTCTGGCTATCGCAGAAAAACGAGCATGAAATTCGGTTGGCATCGGTTGTATCCAGCGTAACGTGATGTCATTGGGCAGCAAACTGTTGATGCCTCGGAACCAGCCATATAACGGACGCTTGGCTCTTGTCTGAAAGTGTGCCACCATATTGCCAGCATGAACGCCAGCATCAGTGCGACCAGAGGCAACCACTTCAATAGGTTCATTGGCAATGTAACCGATGGCTTCTTCCACCACTTGTTGGATACAGATAACCTCTTGTTGGCGTTGCCAACCTCGGTATGCTGTGCCGATGAATTCTAACCCGATGGCATAGGTAAAAAATGTGTCTTGTGAAGTTTGTGTTGTGATGATTTCAGACATGGTGATTGCTGACCTTTTATGAATTTTAACCGACAGTGATTAAACTTGACTGACCGTGTGTTGCCAACGTTGGCGACGACGTTTGGGTGAGTCGCAGGTCAACAGTAACCATAAAAGGCGAGCATAAATGGCTGGTAGTGTCAGACGACCACCACTGATGACATGACAATCAGCCAACCAACTGCCAGCGGCATAATTATCACTGACACCGCCCAGCAAAGATTGACTGCTATTTATCACCATGACGCCTGCTTGATAAGCAAGATTTAACATCGTCTGCATGGCATGTGACTTTGGAAAATTGCCTTCACCATAGCTCATTAAAATCACAGCCGTTGGTGTGTTGTTTTTTTTTGCTTGGGTGATGATGTGCCTTAACTGGCTGGCATGGATATTCATATGTTCATCAGCATGGTCATCAATATGGCTGGGTAGGGCATAGATAACTTGCACATAGCATGGCTTTTTTAAGAGTGATGACTGACCATTGTGGTTGTGGTTGATTTTGCCAATGTTTGATTGATGATGCTGTTCTAGCCACATGGTCTTTGTTGTCTTACTCAATCGGTCTTGATAACTGCTGGCAGGATAGCCCACCTTTTGATGACCACTAAAAGCCAACATGTCATGACTGTGCAGTTTTTGCACTGTTTGAGCAGGCCAGACATCGTTGCCAATGGCAACATAGACCCCTGCTTTATCTTTAAGCAGTTGTCCGATTGCCAAGTGAAAGTTATCCTTGGCATCAGATTGGGGATTGATGACATAATCTGTCAGTCGTGTGGGGTCGAGTAGCGGTCGCATACTGGCGGTTAATACCAAACGTATGTCAGAATTTGCAAAAGCTTCTGCCAAAAAAGCCCCCAAATAGCTTAAGGTATCTGTGCCTGTGATGAGTAAGAAATACCGCTGTCCTTGGGCATAATGCTTTAATATCAGGCGATAAAACGTGAGAAAGTCTGGGACATCAAATTGACTGCTGTCTTTGATTAGCGAGTTGTCAACCATGTTTAACGTGATGTCTGTGGTATTTGGCATGATTTGATGGAGTATTGGTAAAAATGCCTTGGCGGATAAAGGAGCAAGCGGTTGCCCAAAGCTGCCAAATGTGCCTCCAGCATAGATAATGTCAATATGACTGATGGAAGAAGACAAAGGTTTTTTCATGAATGACACCAGTAATCATCGAAAATAATCATCGAATAAAATTTTTCATAAACAACCACCATAATAACAACCACCATAATAAAAAAGGCACAGACTTAAGCGTGCCTAATTTTTTACTTTAATATGGTAGTGCCACAATTTGGTGGTTATGGTCATACCAGACCAACAGTGGTTAGTTGATTTGTGCCAACAGCTCTTTGGCTTGATTTAAATACGGTTCATTGGCAGATTGAGTAATCTCATTTAACAACCGACGAGCACTGTCATACTCACCAAGCTCAATATATTGCCCAGCCAAATCCATGGTGATTTGTGCGTTATCCAAGTCAGACACATCAAGTTCAGACAAATCCACTAAATTTGATGACTTATCTGATGCCACATTGGCATCAGGGTCTGTGGGTGTTAAATCGCTGATGCTAGGCTCTTGGGCTTTAACATCAGATTGAACAGGTGAAACATCAGCCGTATCAAAATCTAAATCCATGCCCAAGTCAAACGCTTGTCGATCATCGCTGTCTTGTTGGCTTGGTTGTTGGGGTTGTTGGGGTTGTTGATTTAGCGGTTGGCTTGGTTGGGACGAATCATCTTGTGTTATCAGATCATCATCAAGTCCAAAATCACTCAAGTCAAACTCATTGCTAAGTTCTGTTGTGTCATCAAGATGTGTGGTGAGCGAATCAGAGGCAGCCGAATCCGAGACAACTTTAGAAGCATCATCATCCAAACTGTCTAAGCCGTCTAAATCATCTAAACTGCCTAAATCAAAGTCCAAAGAATCATCTAATGATGAATCATCTTCGTTACCTTGGTCAGTTGTCAGGGCATCAGCACTGATTTCACTAACGTCATTCACAACCACTTCATTTGCATCTTGAATATTTGCATCTCGGACAACGGCAGATTCAGTGGCATCAACTTCTGTGTTCAAGTCAAAATCAGACTCAATATCAAAGCTTAAATCAGCAGATTCAACATCAGACACAAGATTGTCAGACACAACATCGTCTTCTGATAAGTCAAATGACAAATCATCTGATGTGTCTAGAGTGTCAGTTAGAGCGGTTAAATCATCATTTGTGTCCGTCTGTAGACTGGGTTGGTCTGATTGAGTGGCGTGGTCTTCTTCTGTGCTTTCTATGCCAAAATCAAAATCCAAACCATCATTCTCAGCTGTGGTAGGTGATGTGATTTGATTAGATGTAGATGTGGGCTTGCTGTCATCTAAATCAAATGTTAAGCCGTCATCGCCAGTTAAGCCTGCATCATCATTGATGTCTAAATCTAAAGTAGACGTGGTGTCTGATGTGGTGTCTAATAAATCGGCTTCTAAATCTTCTAAGCTAAACGCATTGTCGTTAAACGCATCGTCACTTGTTTGTGCCACCGTGGTTTGTGCCATGGGCTGTTGTGCCACAGGTTGCTCGTTGCCAAAGTCAAGGGCATTATCAATATTACCAGCATTAAAATCTAAAGGTGTGTCATCATCTGATGTGACAGATTGGACTGATGGCTCAGGTTTAGACTCAGATTGATGGCGTGTTTGCATCTCTGCGTCTATTAAAGATTTAAGGTGTTTGGCTTCACTGATGATGCCAGTATCACCAGATTGTTGAACTTGAGCATATGTCTGATTGAACTTGTTAATGTTGGAGGTCTGGGCATATAAATTGAGTAAATCAAGTTTAAGCTGAGTATTGTTAGGTTGGGAGTGTATGCCCCTAAGTAATTCGGCTTCAGCATCGTCAAAACGCTGTTGTGCCATCAACTGTTTGGCCACCACGCCAAACTGTGGCGATGGCACGTTTTGCTCGGCTAAATCCATGGGTGTTGGCTGATTTGCCATGGCAGAATCGGTGTGTTCTGTCTTTGATGGTAGAAGTGGTTCATCTTCGAGTACATCAGCATCAGCTTGATTGCGACGCATCAACATAAAAACCAGTGCCAGAATAATGATTAAAACCACAATGGCAATAAGAGCGATGTTTTCCATAATAATTCCTATTTTATATGTCAATATTTATTGTTTAAGCTCTTTTAGCTTGGCTTCAAGCTGAGCAATTTTTTCATTTTGTACTTCAAGCTTTTTGGCATAGTCGCTAAATTTATGATTCAATCCATTGACCGAACGCACCGTACTGGCGGTTGATTGGCGAGTGTTTTTTAAACGACCAACAAGGTCTGTGGAAGGAGCATTGTTTGAACTGTTGGCTGATTGGTTGGTGATGCTGGGAGCAACCAGTGCCACACGGTTGGTGGCTTTGGCTGTATTTTTAGCTTGATAACGTTTCTTGGTGGTTGAAGGGGTGGTGCTGGATTTTTTGCCACCAGAAGCGGTTTGTTCATTAGCAAGCTGTTCTCGTTTTGCCGCCAATGCTTTTTCTAAGCTGTTTTGACTGGGGATAAACTCATAATCAGGCAAGATAATCTGTGCATTGGCAATGATGCGACTGGCTTTACCGTCGATAAAGGCATCAGGATTGTCCTGTTGGATTTGTTTCATCACTTGATAAACGCTGACATTGTTGCGTTTGGCAATGTTGTTAGAAATCATCCATAGATTATCATTGCGTTGCACGACATAGGTTTTGCGATGATGTGTTTCAGGATTATTGGCATCAACCAGTGAGTCAGTTGATGATGCTGTCGGCTGAGACTGTGCCATCATTGTGTCAGTCGCTGTGCCTGTCATATCAGTTGTGTCTACACCAAGAGCATTGAGTAGGATATGGTCTGATGCCAATTCACCAATTGGTGGCTCATCTAAAGTCGTAAAAGAATGGGTACGATTTGATGCCAATGTTGTGTTTGATGTTGTGTTTGATGCCAATAATGACGCATCATCTTTTAGCGTGTGTTTGGCTGTACCAGCATTTAAAGCTGAATCACTGCTGGCAACTATGTTATCATCAAGAACCATGTTACCATCAAAAACAACGTTATCATCAAGAACCATGTTACCATCAAAGTTGCTATCAGCTGGAACATGGCTGATTGGCAAATTGACTTGGCTGGCATTGGTAACTTGGTAATCATCGTACTGGTTATTATATTGGTTATGATGTGTGGACACATCAGACATGTCTGCCTGTATGTCCACTTGTGTTTTGGCTTGTTTTATATCAAGTTGTTTGACATCATTGGTTGCTACCAATAAAGTTTTTGGCAAAAAGGTATTTTGCCCCCTTTCACTCAAGTCTAAAACGATGTTTTGATATGGGTTTTGCACAGGTCTGGCAGAGGTGATGACCAATTTGCCCGAGGAATCTGATGTTCGTACAAAATTCACATTCAAACGGTTGCTGTTTTCTAGCCCCATCTGCTCAAAGACTCGGCTGTCTGCAATTTTGGCAGAAAAGTCATCAGGGTTAATGTCTTTAATTTCAATAACCGCATTCAGTGGTTCGTATTGGGCGGAGTTGATTTGTGTTGAGCCGACCGTCATCGCATGGCTAATACCAGCACTGCCGATAAGCATAAAGGTCATCACAGAAGAAAGTAAGGTTTTTTGTGTCGAAATCTGTTGCCAAGCCATGACAATCCCTTAATTAAAATAAGTTTTGGAAAAAACACCCACAATAATTTGTCATTTATATCAAAAATATGGCTTTATTACCAGTTTCTTTCGTTGATGACAACAAAAGATAAGATAAAAATCGCTAATATGTGCTAAAAAATACAGATAAACCCACAAACAATGAAAATAAACAACAAAAAGTTAAACTGTTTTGGTCATCAAAATGCCATGAAAATGCTATGATGGTTCTCTTATTTATGATGGTTCTTTTATTAAAGTTTTTTTTGTGTTTGATTTATTTTACATTGGCTAGTATTGGTATTTTAAGGAAATGGTATGGAAACAATAAGCATGACATCTTTAACACTGGCTGCCTTATTAAATGCAGGAATCAGTGGCTCTGGCACTCATTTAACTAAAGAAAACACATATATTTTGCCTAAAATAGCAGGGCAATGGCAAGCAGTATTAGATGAACAAGATGATAAAGCGGCTAAAATCCATGCCAATGCAACCATCAGCAGAATCAATGACAACATGGACAATGACAGCATGGACAATGACATCAAGATGCCTGATAAAACGATTGATGGTCATAATAATCATGACGATCGCATTGCCACATGGCAAAAACCCAGCAAAATCTGTCGGGAGTTATATGCCTTTGATAGGGATAATTTTATGCGGACAAGCAGTGCCAATGAAGTGACTTATGGCAACTATGTGGTGCTAACGCATGAAGAGGGATTGCCAATATTGATATTAAAAACCATCTATGATAACAATGAAGTGGATTGCTTGGGCAATCAAGTTGACCAAACTGGTGAACAAGTCATCGCCTATATTAAAGAAGATGGCAACACCATGCAGTGGTGTGGTGATAAACTGGGTGAGAAATGCCACATTCGTTTTGAAAGAGTGTTGCCTTAAATGCTTTTTTAACCTACTTTAACCGTAATTTGTTTAACCTACGCCATTTAACACGTCATTTAACCTGACTTATTTAACAAATGCTTTTCTAAATGGTGAATGTTCTGTGCTTCTTCTTTAAAGTTTTTATCTGCCAAAATCACATCTCGATGCAGTGGAATGTTGGTTTTGATGCCTTCAATAATTAATTCATCTAAAGCATGGACACATTTGCTGATGGCTTGCTGACGAGTGGGGGCATGACAAATGAGTTTACCAATCAAGGAATCATAAAAAGAAGGAATGGTGTAGTGTGGATAAAGGTGCGAATCAAAACGCACACCTGCACCACTGGGAGCAAAAAATCGCCCCACTTGCCCAGGTGATGGCATAAAGGTGTGGGGGTCTTCAGCATTAATGCGACACTCAATGGCATGTCCACGAATGTCTATCTCGCTTTGACGATAAGACAGCCCCAAACCAGATGCCACACGCAACTGCTCAACCACAATATCCACGCCTGTAATCATCTCGGTAACAGGATGTTCAACTTGAACACGGGTGTTCATCTCAATAAAGAAAAATTCGCCATTTTCATACAAAAATTCAAATGTGCCTGCCCCCCGATAACCAATCTGCTGACAAGCTCGAACACAAGCTTGGAGTATCGGCTCACGAATGTCATCTGGAATGTCAGGGGCAGGTGCTTCTTCTAGCACCTTTTGATGACGGCGTTGTAGTGAACAGTCTCGGTCATATAGATGAATGGCATTGCCGTTGCCATCTCCCAACACTTGCACTTCCACATGGCGTGGGTTTTGTAAAAACCGTTCCATATACACGCTGTCGTCACCAAAACTGACCTCAGCTTCTTGCTTGGCAGCTTGTACTTGTCCGATGAGTTGGTCAAAGCGTTCGACAATACGCATGCCACGTCCACCACCCCCAGCAGCGGCTTTAATGAGCAATGGAAAACCGATTTGTTGGGCTTGCTCTTCGGCATTGTGTATGGTGATTGTTCCGACAGAGCCTGGCACAGTTGGTACGTTGGCTTGTTTCATCGCATGAATGGCAGAAATTTTATTGCCCATTAGGCGGATATGGTCAGGGTGTGGACCGACAAAGGTCAGACCTGCATTTTCGACTTGTTCGGCAAATTCGGCATTTTCAGATAAAAAACCATAACCTGGGTGAATGGCATCAGCTCCTGTGATTTCAGCAGCAGTCAGCAGTACATTGGTATTTAGATAGCTGTGATTGGCATTGGGTTTGCCAATGCAGACCGCTTCGTCAACAAATTTTAAGTGCATAAGATTGGCATCGGCGGTGGAATACACGCCAACGGTTTTGATTCCCAGCTGTTTACACGCTCTGACGACACGTAAGGCTATCTCGCCACGATTAGCGATGAGTAATTTTTTTATCATAATAAATGCCCATTAAGACTGGTATCGCACCACAGGTTGACCAAACTGAACCACATCGCCATTTTCTACCAAAATCTCAGCAATCACACCACTTTGTGTGGCTTCAAGTGGGTTCATGATTTTCATCGCTTCAATGATGCCCAAAGTATCACCTGCTTGGACAGTTTGCCCCACTTTGACAAATGGTGGCTCATTGGGACTTGGGGCACAGTAGAACACGCCAACCATGGGCGAGTTTTCAACGTGTCCTGATTGCTTGGCAGAGCTTGGTTCTTGAGATTGAGATGATGTTGGCAAGGTGGTGGGAACAGCACTGATGGTGGACGCAATCGGTTGGTAATAACGGGTCAAACTGACTTTGTCATCACCAGAGCAGACTTCTAAAGTCAATAAGTCTTTTTCTTCCATTAAATCAATTAATTGGCGAATGTGTTCGATGTCCATAATGACCTTTTTTTATCAATACCATATGTAACCATATGTATGGTGGTGAGTTAATTTAACCCAATATGTGACAGATATTGTAACAAAAATTTTCAAACACACCCATAGCAAAACCTTTTAAAATTTCAGTGAACAGTTGTTTTTATGTAACTGTCTTTATCCACAAACTATGACGTTGTTGTGTTATTGTTGTTGTGTTATTATTGAAGTGATTCATTCTTTAATGGCATAAATTCCGGGTAAATGACGCAGATAGCCATGATAGTCCATGCCACAACCATAGACGTATCGATCTGCCACATCCAATCCCACAAAGTCAACTGAAAAGTCCGCCACTTTACGGTTGTGTTGTTTGTTTAGTAGCACACAGCAGTTGATGGATGCTGGGTTTTCTTGTTTTAGTTCTTCCACCACCGCTTTTAAGGTGATGCCTTCATCGAAGATGTCATCAATCAGTAAAATGTGTTCCCCTGTGATGTCCACATCAGGCTTGTATTTCCACACCAAATCATTGGTGCTTTCATTGTTACGGTAGCGTGTGGCGTGCAGGTAGTGCATGCGATGATAAAAGGTAAGATGGGTAAGCAGTTGTCCTGCTGGTATCAGACCACCATTCATCACCACCATGACAATGGGGTTTAGACCGACATAATGTAGATTAAGCTGGGCTGCCAGACGTTCATAAGCAGCGGCGACCTCAATGCTACTGATGAGACATTCTGAATTACGTAAGGTTTTTTCAATGTCTTGGTTGCTGATTTGGGTCATGGTGTGAACCTTATTTTTGGACGATTAATTGTTGATAGTGATGATATAAGCGTTCGGTTGCTGTTTGGGGCATGTCAGGCATGATTTTATGAATGGCGATTTGAGCGCTTTTAGAAATGGCAGTTTCTGCAATGGGAATGGCACCTCGTTTGAGTAATCCTAAATGCAAGGTTTGGCCAAAATCATGCAAATAATGGTGCAAAGTGGCATTGATGATGGTTTCTGATGCGTTCTGTAGGTAGGTATGCGGGCTTTTGGCTTGGGTGATGGCGGTTTGGATTTTGCCAAAGTTATCATTGATAAGTTGAGCGTCTTCATGGGGTAATTCATATCCCACTCTCATCTGGTCATCATTATCAGTAAATAGGCTATGATTGACCATAAAGTGATAGCTGTCGATGACTTTATCATTGCTCTGCTTGCTTAAGATACTGCCAAGTAAGGTATCAACTGTGCCATGGACAGTTTTGACCACTTTTTCAAGGCGGTGTTTTCGCTCTGGATCTTGTATCAAGGTAACCAAATCATTGAGCAAGTTATCAATCAGTTCATGAGCGATGAGTTTGGTAACTTCATCACGGTGGGGATAATAGTCGGTATTTATGTTGTTTTCGATGATGTGTTGGATTTCTTCAATTTTAGTTCTAAGCTGGTCGCTGGGCAAAAACCCAAAGTAGGTAGTCATGGGGTATCTCTAAAGGCATAAAATAAAGGCATAAAATGTGAAATAAAATAAATGGGCTAAAATAAGCCAATTATCAGTTAATAACAGATTAAATAAGTTAGCAATAGATTATAAGTTGGTTAATAAAAAATTAATAATAAGCCAACAACAAGACGTGATGACTGCTTAATACGCCTTAGAGTAATGGCTTTTGTGTCAATCGTCAACTTGATTTGTTTTGCTGGTTTTTTCTGGCGTTTTGCTGGGCGTTTTGCCAAAATAAAGCGACCTTTTTAAGCAGGTTAAGTTTAAGCAGGTTAAGCAGGTTCATTAACTTTAGCTTGCTTGCTTGTTTGTTTGCCATAGACATACGCCACGCCCAACACCAACGCACATATTGGCACACACACAGGCAAGAACATTGGGTTTTGTAGCCCACCGAACAACACAAATACCGAGCCAAGCGTTGCCAAAATAGGGGTAATCAGACCAAAAAAAAGGCTTTTTATCACCCCTTGTCGCCATAACTTAATCACCGCAAAATAAAGCACCACATACAGCACATAGCCCACCACAATGGCAATCTCTGAGATGTCCATGTTGCCTAAAATGCCTGTTTTCATGGTGATATAATGTGTCATAAACCAAAATAGGGCAATCGCCAGTGTGAACCAAGCTGAGTTATTGGGCAGCTGGGTTTTTGCTGAGACGACAGATAATCTTTTTGCTAAGGGAATGCGACCAGCCAACGCCAATGAATAGGGCAAACGAATGAAACCCAATACCAGACCGTTGACTGTTCCCATCACCGAGATTATCACAAATGCCAAAAATACCTTGCCTGCCGTTTCCCCAAATAAGGCTTGTGTTACCGCATCGACACTGGCATCACCCATGCTCATCAACTGACCTGCTCCCAAATAGGCAGAAATTCCGACAAAATAAATCAAATAGCCCAGTAAAATCAAAATTGGTGCAACAATCAACGCAATCGGTAGGTTGCGTTTGGCGTTTTTTAGTTCACCTGAAATGCTGGTGGCAACAATCCAACCATCAAATGTAAACGCAATCGGCCCGACTGCCCCAAGCCATGCCAATGTGGATACCGACGTCATGACATCGTCATTAGCAACCACTTGCTGAGCGGTATGAAACACGGTGGTGGTGTTACCTTTAATAAAGGCGAGTATGCCAATACAAAATAACGGTATCAGCTTGATGACGGTCGATAATATTTGAAACCTGCCTGCCCAACTGGCAGAAAACACGTTCATCATATAATTGATGATAAGCCATGCCAGCCCAATCGCCATTTGTAGCTCAAGGCTGGCATTGTCTATCCCAAGCAGCAGCGATAAAAAGATGCCCACCACCCATGACACCACCACGCCGATGGTGGGAAAATACAAAAAAGTCTGAAACCAGCCCACCATGGTAGAAAATTCTGGGCCAACAAATTCATCAGCATAAGCGATGATACCACCATGATTGTCACTGCGACTGGCAAGCTGAGCGATGGTCAATGAACCAAAGATGATGGCGATGGCTGCTAAAACAAACACCACAATGCCAAGACTGACACTGCCACCCGTGTGTTGCAAAACGTTGTCTGCTTTAAAAAAAATGCCTGACCCAATGACAATGCCCACCAACATGGCAAGTGCGGTCATTAGATTATATTTGGGGGTAATTTGGACACTATTTGTGTGGTTATCTGTGTGGTTATCTGTTTGGTTATGGGGGGGGGTGATGGCAGGCATGGCACAAACTCAAAAAAACTTAAAAAAACAGCGACGAATATTAGCCGTTTAAGCCTTATTTTGCAACCGTTTAAAATGCCATCAGATGGGAATTTTAATGTTAGGAAATTTTGTTCAGCCTAATCTTAATATTGATAATTTATATCATTATTTTGATGAATTAAAAGGTAAATTACGAATGTCTACTCAGCCATTTTTGCTATTATGATTTTTATGATTATAATGGCTAATATGAACCTTACATAAACTAAGCACTTTAACTAAGCACTTTAACTAAGCACTTTTTAGGATTGATTATGACCACCAATGACACGGTCAATAAGACCACTGATGCCATCAATGATAAGCAACGTAAACCCCCAAAAAATACCGCTTTTGATTATCGTAAATATCAACCATTTGCCTTTGCTCCCAAGCTGACTGATCGCACTTGGGCGGACAAACAGCTGACCAAAGCCCCAATTTGGGCAAGTGTGGATTTGCGTGATGGCAATCAAGCTTTAATTGACCCCATGACCATTGAGCAGAAACTCAAATTCTTCAAACTGCTGGTTGATGTTGGGTTTAAAGAGATTGAAATCGGCTTTCCGTCAGCCGCTCAAGTAGAATATGATTTTACTCGCAAACTGATAGAAGAAGGGCATGTGCCTGATGATGTAACGTTGCAAGTGTTGGTACAGGCTCGTGAGCATCTCATTCGCCGAACCTTTGAGTCTTTGCAAGGGGCAAAACGTGCCATTGTTCACGTTTATAACTCGACCAGCAAGGTTCAACGTGATAAGGTCTATCAAAAAAGCGAACAAGAAATCAAAGACATTGCCTTATTTGGTGCAACCATGCTTAAAGATTTGGCAAAAGAGTATCCTGATACAGAGTGGATATTTGAATACTCACCAGAGAGCTTTAGCCAGACTGAGACCGACTTTGCCATTGATGTTTGTGATGCGGTCTGTGAGATATGGCAACCAGAGCAGGGGCAACAAGTAATTTTAAACCTACCTGGGACGGTAGAAGCCTCCACACCCAATGTCTTTGCCGACCAAGTGGAGTATTTTTGTCGTCATCTTAAGCATCGTGAGCATGTAACCATCAGTCTCCACACCCACAACGACCGTGGTACAGCAGTCGCTGCCAGTGAATTGGGGTTGATGGCAGGGGCAGACCGCATCGAAGGCACCTTACTTGGTAATGGTGAACGCACTGGTAATATGGACATCTTGGTGATGGCCATGAATCTATATAGTCAAGGTGTTGATCCAGAACTTGACTTTAGTAACATCAGCGAAATTGTTCAGGTGGTTAGCGAATGTAATCAATTACCTGTGCATCCTCGCCACCCTTATGTTGGTGAATTGGTGTTCACCGCTTTTAGTGGCTCACATCAAGATGCGATTAAAAAATCATTGGATTATAACGAGCAACACTTGGAACAAACGCAAGGCATCTGGGACGTGGCGTATTTGCCCATTGACCCTGCACACATTGGGCGTGGTTACCAAGATGTGGTGCGCATCAACAGCCAATCAGGCAAAGGCGGAGTGGCGTATATTCTACAACGTGAATTTGGCTTTAATCTGCCTCGTTGGATGCAAATTGACTTTAGTAAAGTGGTGCAAATTGAAGCTGAAAAACAAGCTCGAGAGTTGCAAATTGATGAAATTTTATCCGCTTTTAAATGCACTTATTTGCATCAAGAGCGGTTGCGTTTATTGGATTATAGCGTCAGTAATAAAGGTGGTGATGTGCATTTTGTTGGGCAAGTGGACATCAATGGCACGGTGGTGGACATTCAAGGCACAGGTAATGGCCCATTGTCGTCATTCATTGATGGTATTGGCACGCATTTTAGTAAAGCCATTCATGTTACCAACTATTCCGAACACGCCATCAGCCAAAATCATCTGGACGATGGTAACAACAGCGATGAAAACAAAACCAATGCAGATGCGGTGGCGTATATTCAGCTGAGTATTGATGGACAGATTTACTCAGGCATTGGTACTTGTACCAGTACCGTATCTGCCATGCTAAAAGGAGCGTTATCAGCCCTGACTCAAATCACTCAATAATCACTTTTTTTATGCTTCCTATTTTATTCACGGTATGCTTATGTCTTATGCTTCTAAACAACACCACACTGTGTTAAACCGACTCATCGAAATGCAGCAATTAAATGATGACATTCAGGCTCAAACGCAACAACTTAAAATCATGCTTGAACAAATCAAACAGTTGCAAAAACAGCATGCTAGATTAGATGAATTTTATCAAAAAGAGTATCAATCTCTTTGTCTGGCTTACCAAAATGGAGACATCAGTGAGCAAGATTTGGATTATGTGAACGAACAAGCAAAAACCAAAGGTTATTCTGTCTTAAGTGAAGATGGCATTTGGAATGTGTTGATTGATGCTGAACAAACACAAAGGGCATTGATTAAACAATTGGTAAACGCATTATAAAGCATTTGCAGTCCCTAATCACATAATTCACTATACAATCCATTACACAATCGGACGACGGCGATAAAACACAATGCTGGGAATGGACAAACCCAACACCAAACCTGAAATGACAAATATCGCTTCAAAAAAATACCGCATCATCTGTTCAAACAACGGCATACTAAAGCCAGCATAACCAATCTGTACCATGCTTATCATGGCCTTATAAGCCACAATACCGGGCATTAAACAGATGATGCTTGGAATAATCAGCGTCTTGGGCGGTAGAATGTACCGCCTAGACACCGCCACCCCCAAAAAACTTGCCACCATTGCCCCGCAAAATGTCGCCAACACCAAATGCACATCATGGTTTACCAACAGCGTCTTTGTGCCAAAGCCACTGACTGTTAGTAGCAAACACACCCCAATAAAAGATTTAGGGACATTCAGCATTAATGTCCAACCCAAAGTAATCAGACATGCCAATATCAAAGCGGTCAAAAACGTCATGATAAATTACCTGCCATCATCTGTTATCATGTTATCATAATCCCCAATTTGGCAAGCCAAGCAACAATAATGCCATGACAATGCCCACACAAGCCGATAGTGTTAACATGGAAGCATACACATAACGACCGATGCCCATGCTGATAAATCCTTTTAATATGTCATACAATGCATTGATGATGGGAAAGCTTGGCACAAGAAGCAACACGCTAGATGCCACCGCCACCGCAGGGTCATCAGTAAATGGTAAAAAATAACTGCTTGCCCCCATCAATGATGCCACAAAAGCCGTCATAATCACCGCTATGAATGGATTAAAATGCCAGCGGGCGAGCATCAACCGACAACCCATCGCCAAAAAACCCGCCACAAACGTGATGGCAGTGATGGCAACATTGCCACCATTGAGATGAGCAAAACTGGCACACGACCCCCCAACAAAGGTTGTTACCAACCATGGTGAATACACCTTGTGGTCAAGCTCATCAAAGCATAAGATGGTTTGGCTGATGCGTTCTTGTAGATGGTCAGTGGTTTTGTCATTAAAATCAGGTGTCAGCTGACGTTCTGCTTGACTGACAATGCGTTGAATTTGTATCAGCATGTTGACATTGATGGCTTGGCTCACGGTGTCTCGGGTGGTGGTGATGCACCTTTGATTGTATACTGTCGTCAGAGTAATGGCATTAAAAGACAACGCACATTCCACACTGCCTACCCCCAACGCCAGCCCCAAGCGTTTGCTTAAATCCGTTACCAATAAAGATTCACCCCCATATTGCATGAGCAGCAACCCACAGCGGACACACAAACGAGTGATTTGTTGTTGCTGTTCGTATGCCATATAGGGCATGGATTTTGGCTTATTTTTAGCAGTTGTTTTATTGGTTGTTGTCTTGTTGGCAGTTATTTTGTTGCCAATCATTGTTGTCGCTAATGTTGTTTGTGGTGAATTTGAGTGCATTGGGATTTCGTATGCTAGGGTTGAGTGTTTCAAGATAAACTTGCTAAAAAATGATTTATGCTCATTATTTATGCTTATAATACACAACGACACTTGAAATGTCGCCATCTATCACCATCATTAAGCATAATTCATTTTAGGTGTGCCAAAACACATCTCAAACTTCACGGGTGTGTCTGTTTTCCTTAGTCTTCCTTTTTAATGGACACACAAAACTCATCCGTGCCAATCACACACCAACGCCCATAGTCAAGGCTTGGTCATGATGGCACACCAAGGAGGATGCCCTATTATGACTGCTCATCAATCCAATAAAAAAAACGTACTCATCATCGGTGCAGGTGGTGTGGCACAAGTGGTTGCCCACAAATGTGCCATGAATAATGACATACTGGGCGAAATACACATCGCCAGTCGCACATTATCAAAATGTGAAGCCATTCGTGATAGCATCGTAAAAAAAGACAGCTTTAAGCTGCCTGCTGTCTTACACACGCATGAAATTGATGCCATGGACGTGTCTGCCCTAAAGGAGCTGATACAACAGCTGAACGTACAAATTGTCATCAATGTTGGTACAGCATTTGTCAACATGACCGTGTTAGAAGCCTGTATTCAAACAGGTGTGGCATACATCGATACCGCCATTCACGAAGACCCAAGTAAAATTTGTGAAGACCCACCTTGGTACGCCAACTATGAATGGAAACGCCGAGACCGCTGTGCTAAGCACAAAATTACTGCCATCTTGGGAGCAGGTTTTGACCCTGGTGTGGTCAATGCTTACGCCCGCATTGGTCATGACATGATGGATAAAGGGTCAGTTACTGACATTGACATCATCGACATTAACGATGGCAACCATGGTAAATATTTTGCCACTAACTTTGACCCTGAAATTAACTTTAGAGAATTTACAGGAACTGTGTACTCTTGGCAAGATGGCCAATGGCATTCAAATAACATGTTTGAGGTTAAGCGTACCGATGATTTGCCTGTGGTTGGCATACAAGACAGCTACTTAAGCGGGCATGATGAAGTGCATTCGCTATCTGCTAATTTACAAGTACCTAATATTCGCTTTTGGATGGGTTTTGGTGAGCATTATATGAATGTGTTCTCAGTACTCAATAATCTTGGGCTGTTGTCAGAACAACCTGTGATGACCGCTGAAGGACAAGAAGTTGTGCCATTAAAAGTGGTTAAATCGGTACTGCCTGATCCAAGTTCGCTTGCCCCTAACTACACAGGAAAAACGTGCATCGGTGATAAAATCCAAGGCAAAATCAATGGCAAACCTGCTGAAATATTTATTTATAATGTCTCTGACCACAAAGAAGCGTTTGAAGAAGTGGGCAGTCAAGCCATCAGTTACACCGCAGGTGTGCCAGCTGTCGCTGCTGCCATGCTGGTGGCAACAGGGGAATGGGACGTACAGCGTATGGTCAATGTTGAAGAGCTAGACCCCAAGCCATTTATTAACTTACTCAATGACATTGGTTTACCCACTCGGATTAAAGATGACCATGGAGATAGGGTGTTGTCTTACTAAATGGGCGATATTTTGTGAGTTTTTTAAGGATAAAACCCCACCATGTGGTGGGTTTTTTATGGTCAAGATTTTACACTGAATCCCAATAGAATTCTTTCACCCAAAAAGACTTTTTTCACCCAAAAGGTTAGGCGTCTAACTTTTGGGGTGTGGTTCAAACCTGATATATATGAGTTTGTTTGCTGGTATTGTTAATTTTGAGAATGTATTATGACTTTTGCAAGAGATTTATTATCCTTTGCAAGAGAGTTATTATCCATCGATATTAAATCGATTGTTATTAAATCGCTTGTTGTGTTGGCACAACCGCCAAAAACTCTTGACGGGCCGCCTTATCAGTCACAAAATCACCAAGCATCGCATGGGTGCGAGTGGTGGAATGTTGTTTGGACACACCACGCATCATCATGCACATGTGTGATGCGTCCATCACCACCGCCACACCACGGCAGTCAGTCAGTTCATTGATGGCTTCGGCGACCTGTTTGGTTAGATTTTCTTGGATTTGTAAGCGTCTGGCGTACATGTCGATGATGCGAGCGACCTTAGATAACCCAAGTACCTTACCATTGGGTAAATAGCCCACATGTGCAACCCCATAAAATGGCAACAAATGATGCTCACACATTGAATAAAATTCAATGTTTTGTACCAACACCAGCTCATCATTGTCGGTGGGAAAAATGGCGTTGTTGCTCACTTCTGTTAGGGTTTGGTTATAGCCTTGCGTCAGATAGTCAAATGCTTTGGCTGCTCTTACGGGGGTGTCGATTAGCCCTGCTCGAGACAAATCTTCGCTGGTGGATTCAATTAATTGACTGTACAAAAACGCATTGGGGTGTTCGGTGTGTGTCATAAAATACCTAAAGCCAAAGATGACCTAAGCAAAACATCGCTTTGGTTGGCGACGAATTTTGATTGCCGACTAACAGGTCATCTTTTATGTTGCAAAAATTAAGTTTACAGTTGTGCATTTATTTGCCATTTGCACTATACTAAATGGCTGAATACTAAAATGGCTTAACCAAAACAGCTTATTATTTAAAACCTGCTATTATAGTCAAAAGGAAGAATTCATGCTATTACAAGGTAAACGATTTGTGGTAACGGGCATCGCCAGTAAACTATCCATTGCTTGGAGCATCGCCGAATCCCTACACCGTGAAGGGGCGTCGCTGATACTCACTTATCCAAATGACAAAATCAAAAAACGAGTGGACATGGCGGCCGATGCTTTTGATGCAGATAAGGTGGTTGAGTGTGATGTCGCCAGCGATGCGTCCATCACCGCTTGCTTTAATGAGATTGCCAGTCATTGGGGAGATGGCATTGATGGGGTGGTGCATGCCATTGGTTTTGCACCTGCCGACCAGTTAGATGGTGATTTTACTCATGTGACGACTCGTGAAGGCTCACAAGTGGCACATGACATTTCAAGTTATAGCTTTGTTGCGCTTGCTAAAGTTGCTCGTCCACTGCTTGCCAAGCGTCAAGGTTCATTGTTAACGTTGACGTATGAAGGCAGTATTTCGGTCTTGCCTAACTATAACGTCATGGGCATGGCAAAAGCCAGCCTTGAGGCAAGCGTTCGCTATTTGGCGGTGTCATTAGGCGGTGAAGGGATACGAGTAAATGCCATCTCAGCAGGTCCTATTCGCACCTTGGCAGCCAGTGGCATCAAATCTTTTCGTAAACTGTTGGACATCAATGAAAAAATTGCCCCATTACAACGCAATGTCAGTCAGCAAGAAGTGGGTAATGCGGCGTTGTTTTTGCTATCGCCTTGGGCATCAGGCATTACGGGTGAGATTTTGTTTGTTGATGCGGGGGTCAATACCGTTGGTATGAGTGAGCAGTTGTTACAATTGGCAGATACAGATGATTAGGGCGTATTGATGGGTTGTCTTTGTGGCTACAATTCCCCGCCATTACCCTGTCATTGGCTCTATTTTTTCATCGCAGACTTATGATAAGATAAGCCTGTGCATTATCTTTAAGCCCAGCATCACCCTATAGCATCACCCTATAATAGGGCAACCATTTTAATAAGGATAAACGATGAAATCTGCCCACCCATTAACCCCTTTTTTACCCAGTAATCCCATTGGCTTTAAACCCACAGAACTGCTCAATCCTGACCACATCAATCAGCAAAGTCATGCCTTATTTAAGTTGATATCACCGTTATACAGTGTCGATGAGTCGACATTCATGCGTGAATTGTTGCCACTTGCCAAGCCGTCTGATGCTGAGAAACAACAAATTGCCACCCAAACGCATCAATTGGTTGAGCATGTGCGTCAAAATGGTGATGCGGTCAAAATGGTTGATTCGCTGTTATTGGAGTACAGTTTAGACACCAAAGAAGGCATCTTATTGATGAGCTTGGCAGAAGCCTTAATCAGAGTGCCTGATAATGCCACCGCTGATGCACTTATCCGTGATAAGATGAGCGTGGCAGATTGGAAAAAACACCTAAAAGACGATAACGCTTTTATGGTCAATGCGTCCACTTGGGGCTTGATGATGACGGGTAAAGTGGTGAGTATTGATAAAAACACCACCGCCACAGGCTTTTTGGATAAAATGACCAAAAAAATGGGTGAGCCAGTCATTCGCAGTGCCATGCAAAAAGCCATGAAAATCATGGGGCATCAGTTTGTGTTGGGTGAAAGCATCGAAAAAGCCCATAAAAACAGCCAGTCGTATCGTAACAAGGGTTATACTTATTCGTTTGACATGTTGGGTGAAGCTGCCATCACCAACAAAGATGCCGAAAAGTATTTTAATGACTACTTGCATGCTGTCAAATCCGTTGCCAACATCAAAGTTAATGATGGCATGCCCAAGCCGTCTGTGTCTATTAAGCTGTCTGCTTTGCACCCACGTTATGAAGCCACCCAAGAAGCACAGGTATTAGGTTTGCTTAAGCAACGCTGTTTGCTTCTTATTGAAGCTGCCAAAGAAGTCAACGTGGATATTAGTATCGATGCTGAAGAAGCTGACCGCTTGGAGATATCTTTAAAATTATTTGAAGCCCTTTATACCGATGTCATCTTACAAGATTGGGACGGACTTGGCATCGTGGTGCAAGCGTATTCTAAACGTGCCATTGCCGTGTTGGCTTGGCTGGCAAGTCTTGCCAAAACGCATGGCAAACGCATTCCTGTGCGTTTGGTGAAAGGGGCGTATTGGGACAGTGAAATCAAGTTGGCCCAACAAAAAGGCTTATCAGGCTATCCTGTGTGGACACGAAAAGAAGGCACAGACACCGCCTATTTGGCATGTGCCAGATTTTTATTATCAGAGCATTTGCAAGGGCTGATTTGGCCGCAATTTGCCACACACAATGCCCATACGTTGGCATCGGTCATGACCATGAGTACGCATAAAAACTTTGAGTTCCAGCGTCTGCATGGCATGGGTGATGCTTTATATGACCACATTTTACAAGCTTATCAAATCCCTGTCCGTATTTATGCCCCTGTGGGTGCTCACAAAGATTTGTTGCCATATTTGGTGCGTCGCTTATTAGAAAATGGGGCGAACAGCTCTTTTGTGCATCAGTTGCTTGATAAGTCTTATCCGATTGATAAGCTGACCGTACACCCCTTTGATAAGCTAACGGCACATGCCACCTTGCATAATCCCAAAATCCCACTGCCCATTGATATGTATCCTGACCGTCAAGCCAGTGTTGGACCTAATATTTTTATTGAATCGCAGTGGCAACCGTTTAAGCAAGCCATTGATGCGTTTGCCAACACGCAATGGCAAGCCAATAGCTTGGTCAATGGTGAAGAAGCCCAATCAAGCAATGATGCCATAAATATTACCGCCCCTTATGACCGTAGCCATCATGTTGGGCAAGCACGGTTTGCCAATGCTGATATTGCCAAGACCGCCATTGATGTGGCAGTGCAAGGGCAACAAGCGTGGGCAGAAACACCAATTTTCGAGCGTGCCAATATTGCCAGACAAGTGGCAACATTGTATGAAGAGAATTATGCTGAATTTATGGCGTTGTGCCATCATGAAGCGGGTAAGACCATACAAGACAGCATCGATGAACTAAGAGAAGCGGTGGATTTTTGTCGCTTTTATGCCAACGAAATTGAACGCATTGGTGATGATGTCAATGAATTTGTTGATTTGACAGGACAACATCATCAGCAAAAACGATCTGCCTTAGGCACGGTGGTGTGTATTAGCCCATGGAACTTCCCATTAGCCATCTACACAGGACAAATCATCGCCGCTTTAATGGCAGGCAATACCGTGGTGGCAAAACCTGCTGAACAGACCAGCTTAATTGCTTATTTTGCCGCCAAGCTTATGCACCAAGCAGGCGTGCCAAAATCAGCGTTACAGTTGGTGTTGGGTGCTGGCGATGTGGGGGCGACGTTGACTGGCTCACCACAGATAGACGGGGTGATTTTCACTGGCTCTACTCAGACAGCTCAGCTGATTAACCAAAGTTTGCACAAATCAGCGTTAAATAATGACAAACAAAAACTGCCTGTATTAATCGCTGAAACGGGTGGTCAAAATGCCATGATTGTGGACTCCACCGCTTTGCCAGAGCAAGTGGTGCGTGATGCGGTGATGTCTGCCTTTGGGTCAGCAGGACAACGCTGTTCTGCTTGTCGCATCTTGTGTGTGCAAGATGAGATTGCTGATGGCATCATTGAGTTGTTACAAGGCAACATGGCAGAGCTGGTGGTGGGTAATCCAAGCCAAGTAACCACCGATGTGGGGCCTGTCATTGACATGGAAGCTCAAGAAAGTCTGCTGGATCATATTGAGCGTATGAAAAGTGAACCAACTGCCAAGCTGATTGCTCAAGCCAATGTCAATGCCCAAATCAATGCTCAAACCAACGCCACCACATCAACACAAAACGCATCAACACAAAACGCATCAACACAAAAACAAGCAACGTTTGTGCCACCGACTGCCATTGAAGTCAGCAACATCGATGTCATTGGTGGTGAGCATTTTGGTCCGATTATGCACGTTTTACGCTATCGTAGTCAAGATTTGGACAGCCTTATCGACAGCATCAACGCCACAGGCTATGGGCTGACCATGGGTATTCATAGTCGCATCGAAACAGTTGCCGACCGCATCGAACGCCGTGCGTTGGTGGGGAATACCTACATTAACCGTAACCAAATCGGAGCGGTGGTCAATGTGCAACCCTTTGGTGGCACAGGGCTATCTGGCACAGGGCCTAAAGCAGGCGGACCACATTATATGGCTCGTCTGATGCAATGGCAAGACAAGTAATTTTATGACGTGTGTCATTAATACTTTATAATGTATGTTATTAAAAATTGACAGATAGGATAATAAAGAGAACGACCATGGCCCAATTTAAAATCAATCAAAGTAATGTAAGCGAAACATGGCGACTGATGAGCGTTCAGGCTCGTTCAGACATACTCAAGAATGCGTTTGAACCCCTGTCAGCATTGACCCATGATGGCAAGGCAGCAATGCAAGTATTTAACCATTTGCTAGAGCAGGGCAAGCACCTTGATGATTCTGTGATGTTGACAGGAGCGACAGGTGAGTCGAATGAGTTGTATATCCAAGCACGTGGTAAAACCTTAGTGGTTGGTTGTGAGTCTGCTTCCCCCATGAGCATATTGGCACAGTTGCTGGCAGGACTGTTGACAGGCAATGAAGTGCATTTGCATGCCCCAACTCACCAAGATTTTTGTCAACAAGCGGTGGACATTTTGCATGGTGTGGGCATATCAGAAGATGTGCTGACCATTGCCAATGATTCACAGACTAAGGTACTGCTTCAGATGAACAACTTGGCTCAAGTTGCTGTGGCGGGCACACTCCTTGATGTTAAAGAAGTGGCAGCACAAGTGAGCCAAGCCGATGGCGTGTTGACGCAAGTGATAGCCTTGACGGACTTGGTAGGATTGAGTGATGTGTTTAACCCTGATTATCTGCATAGATTTACCACTGAACGAGTCAAAACCATTAACACCACTGCCATCGGTGGTAACGCCAGTTTGTTAGAAATGAGTGTTGAACAGACTAAGGTTGAACAGACCAAAACAGTCTGATAATGTTTTTGAATTGATGGGGGATAATGATGATGTCAGATTCTTTATTTATGACAGCCGATTGCAACCAATGTGAGCTTATGGTAAAGAGCATCGAATGCACCGATAAAGCCAAGGCACTGCTTGCTCAATTCCCAAGCCCCATTGTCGGTCGCAACCGCCAATTTTTAACGTTGTTAAATTGTGCTGACGGTATTAGCCAGCAGGCCTGTACCGCCATCATTCGTAAGGTTGATTTTGGTTTGTTGATGGATAACGAACTAATTGACTTTAAAGAAGGGGCAGATATTGAATATCTGTTACAAATCATGCACAATCAGCTTGATAACGACAGTATTCAGCATGAGCCTGAACCCGTTGGTGGTTATTTACAAGCCAACAATGATGACACCGTATCAGCAGTACTGCGTCTGGCAGCTGGGCAGTTTTGATTAACGGTTTTGATAAACAGCTTTGATAAACAAGTGTCAGTGTGGGTAATTCTTTGCCACAGTCCATCTTAGTGATGGGCTTTTTTGTTTTTATGCAAGTGTTTTAAGAGTTTATCAGGCGTAATAAGGTGAATTGTGTTAAAATGACTGGTCTATTATGTACCGATGTTGTTACGGTCAGATGATGATTTTGTTAGATGAAGTTGTCAGATAACATTGGTATCCGTTGCGATGTTTAAGGAGAATCTATGAGTGGTTCGGTCAGCCCCATTGCCATTGTTGATGAGTTAAAACAGTCCTATATGGATTATGCGATGAGCGTCATTGTCTCACGGGCATTGCCAGATGTGCGTGATGGGCTAAAACCTGTGCATCGCCGTGTCATGTATGCCATGCACGAATTGTCCAACGACCATAACAAACCCTACAAAAAGTCCGCTCGTGTCGTGGGCGATGTCATCGGTAAATACCACCCACATGGTGATACGGCGGTGTATGATGCCATTGTGCGATTGGCACAAGATTTTAGCATGCGGTATCCGATGGTTGATGGTCAGGGTAATTTTGGCTCAATTGATGACGATCCGGCCGCTGCCATGCGTTACACCGAAGTGCGCATGACCCAACTTACCCATCAGATGCTCGCTGACCTTGAAAAAGACACAGTGGATTGGGAAGATAACTATGATGGCTCTGAGCGAATGCCCAGTGTGTTGCCTGCCAGAGTGCCTAATTTATTGATTAATGGGGCAACGGGGATTGCTGTGGGCATGGCAACCAACATGGCACCGCACAATCTGACTGAGGTGATTAATGCTTGCCTTGCCTATGCTGAGAATTCACAAATCAGTAATGAAGAACTGATGACGCATGTTTTAGGTCCTGACTTTCCCACAGGAGGCATCATCTATGGACGAGCTGGCATCATTGATGCTTATCGGACGGGTAAGGGACGCTTACATATTCGTGGGCGTCATCACATTGAATCGATGGGCGAAACAGGGGCAAACAAAGATCGTAAACGCATCGTTTTTACCGAAGTGCCTTACCAAACCAATAAAGCCAAACTGATAGAACGCATTGCTGAATTGGTTCGAGACAAAAAGTTAGATGGAATCAGTGAAATTCGTGATGAATCAGATAAAGACGGTCTAAGAATCGTCATTGAGTTGCGTCGTGGTGAAGTGGCAGAAGTCATTGTGAATAATTTATTTTTACAAACGCCACTACAAACCAGTTTTAGCATCAATATGGTTGCTTTAGATAATGGTCAGCCTAAGATGATGACTTTGCGTGGCTTAATCTGTGCCTTTGTGCATCACCGTCAAGAAGTCGTTACACGCCGCACCATTTATGAATTATATAAATCTCGTGCCAGAGGGCATCTGTTAGAAGGTTTGACCGTGGCGTTGGCAAACATTGATGACATCATCGCCACCATCAAGACATCTGCCAGTCGCACCCAAGCCAGAGAAAATTTGCTTAACCAGACTTGGCAATCAGGCAACGTGGTTGCCATGCTAACCGCTGCTGGCAGCGTGGCGGTGCGTCCAGAATTTATCGAAGGCGAAGACCCTAATAAGCCCTTTGGTTTGATTGACGAAGACTCACGCTATCGCCTATCACTTGAGCAGGTCAATGCCATCTTAGAGATGCAGCTGCATCGCTTGACAGGGCTTGAGCAGGACAGACTTACCGATGAATACCAAGACATCTTACAGCAGATTGTCAAACTTGAGCAGATATTGGCAGATTTTGATAAGCTGATGCAAGTCATTAAAGATGAGCTGATTGCCATACGAGATAATTTTGGTGATAAGCGTCGTACTGACATCGTTGAGTCTAAGGTAGATTTTAACCGTGAAGATTTGATAACAGAACAAACGGTGGTACTGACGGTCTCTCGCACAGGCTATGCCAAGACTCAGCCCATTGCAGATTATGTGGCACAAAAGCGTGGTGGCAAAGGCAAATCTGCCACCAGCATGAAAGAAGATGACGTGATAGACCATTTGGTGGTGACATCGACTCATGCCACGGTGCTTTGCTTTACCGATTCAGGGCGGGTGTTTAGTTTGCGAGGCTTTGAAGTCCCCATTGCTAGCCGTGGCTCTCGAGGTCGCCCACTGGTCAACCTAATGCCATTAAATGCTGATGAAGCGGTTACCGCCATTTTACCCATACCACAGACCATTGATGATGTTGGCAGTCGTTTTGTGTTTTTTGCCACCGCCAATGGTACGGTTAAGCGAGTGGCACTTGAACAATTTAGCAATATCCGCTCCAATGGTTTGATAGCCATTGGGTTAGAAGACAATGACAGATTGGTCAGTGTTCGCATCACCACAGGTAATCAGCACGTGATGTTGTTCTCTGCCAGTGGCAAGGCAATCCGTTTTGATGAAAATGATGTACGCAGTATGGGGCGTACTGCTCGAGGTGTGCGTGGCATGCGAATTGAGGACAATGATGCCATCAAGTCGTTGGTGGTCATCGAAGATGATGACGAAGAGCTGTTGATAGCGTGTGAAAATGGCTTTGGCAAACGCACTGTGGTGTCAGAGTTTAATGCTCAAAACCGTGGTGGTGGTGGGGTCATTGCCATTAAGACCAGCGTACGGAATGGTAACTTGGTCAGAGCCACCAAAGTGCATGAAGATGATGACATCATCTTAATCTCAAACAAAGCCACTTTGGTACGCACCCCCGTCAAAGATGTGGCACAAGCAGGACGCAATACTCAAGGCGTGACTCTCATTCGTTTAACAGGAGAAGAAAAACTGGTTGCCATGGCACGAGTGGAATGTGATGATGAAGACGATATGGAGCTGAGCGAAGCACTTCAGGCTGATGGTCTGCTCACAGACAGCCACAGTACCGCTGACGATGATGTCAATGATGCCAACAATAGCCAACAATAGCAACGATGCCAATATACAGAGAGCCGATTGATGACGACTTTACATTTATATCATCTAAATAATTCTCGTTCATTTCGTATTTTATGGTTATTAGAAGAATTGGGATTGCCATATGAGCTTACCCTTTATCAAAGAACGGCTGAATATTTAGCACCCAAGGTCTTGCAAGACATTCACCCAATGGGCAAAGCCCCAATTTTGCAAGTTGATGACAAAACATTGATAGAGTCGGGTTACATCATCGAATATTTGCTCAAATATTATGATGGCAAAGGGCTTGCCCCCCACAATGACGATGATTGGCATCATCATACTTTTTGGCTTCACTTTGCTGAAGCCACTGCCATGCCTGCTTTGGTGATGCGATTGGTGTTTAGCAAAGTTGCCACAGAATCACCATGGGTTATCAAACCAATGGCCAAAGCCATACAAAAACAAGTCGAACGCCGTATGATTACCAGCAATATCAATAAGGTTTGTCAATTAATGGAAGAACATTTGTTAAAACATGCGTGGTTTGCAGGGCAAGCATTTGGGGCGGTGGATGTTCAAATGCACTTTGTTGCTGTGGCTCTACAGGCAGGTGGCACACTTAAGGGGTATCCAAAAATTTTAGACTGGTTGTATCGTTGTGAGTGTCGCCCTGCCTTTGAACAAGCGGTGAAAAAAGGTGGGCGACTGGCGTTTTAATGGGACTGGCGTTTTAATGGGTAAGTAAGAGATTTGATATGCAACGCTTTGTGAGTTTTAACATCAATGGCATTCGAGCAAGACAACATCAACTAAAGGCTCTGACTGACAGCATCGCCCCTGACGTGATTGGGCTACAAGAAACCAAAGTTGATGACGCACAGTTTCCACTGGCTGATGTACAAAAGCTGGGCTACCATGTGGAATTTTTTGGACAAAAGGCACATTATGGTGTGGCATTGTTATCAAAAATTGCCCCCATTTTTGTCCAAAAAGGCTTTATTGGTGATGATGATACTGCCCAAAAGCGGTTTATTCATGCCCGATATGACTTTGATGGTCAGCAAATAGATGTGTTAAATGGTTACTTTCCACAAGGTGAAAGCCAAAAGCATGCCACAAAGTATCCAATGAAACGTTGGTATTATGCCAGTTTGACCGATTATATCACCAAGCTTATCAGTGAGGGTAAGTCCTTAATTGTCATGGGAGACATGAACATTTCACCCACCGACGCAGATGTGGGCATTGGTGAGGCGAATGTCAAACGCTGGCTAAAACAGGGCAAATGCTCATTTTTACCAGAAGAGCGTGAGTGGTATCAGATGCTGTTGGCAACAGATTTGCACGACACTTATCGTTTGCATTACCCTGATGTTCATGACACGTTTAGCTGGTTTGATTATCGCAGTAAAGGATTTGATGATGAGCCAAAACGTGGACTTCGCATCGACCATATTTTATGCACATCTGACATCAAAGATGTTTGTACCGATGCTGGTGTTAGCTATCCTTTAAGGGCAATGGATAAACCATCAGACCATGCACCGATTTGGGCAAGTTTTGAATTTGGCAAGTAGCATTAAAAAGCAACTTTGAAAAATAACATTAAAAAATAAGTTTGGAAAGATGACTTTGTCATCATCTTTTTTATCAGATTTTGGAACAAACCCTTATGTCTAGTCAGACCAAACCACCCCAAATGACATTAACAACAGCAACATTGACAACAGCGACATTGACGACATCATCAAAAATTATTGTCGCTCTTGATAAAAACACCCAAGCATCAGCATTGTCATTAGCAGATACCCTAGACCCTAAGCTCTGCCGGGTTAAAGTTGGCAAAGAGTTGTTTACCCATGCAGGGATAGAGGTGGTCAAGGCGTTGCACCAGCGGGGTTTTGAGGTTTTTTTGGATTTGAAGTTTCATGACATTCCCAACACCACCGCCCAAGCGGTATTGGCAGCAGCAGAGATGGGGGTATGGATGGTTAATGTTCATGCCAATGTTGGTAGGCGTGCCATGAACCTTGCTAAAGAGCAACTGATAAAAGGGGGGTATGACACGTTATTGATTGCAGTTACGGTATTGACATCAATGACCCAAGCTGATTTGATTGAACTTGGCATCAACACGCCCATTGAGGAGCAAGTCAAGCGATTGGCGATGCTGACACAAGATGCTGGGCTTGATGGGGTGGTATGTTCAGCTCGTGAAGCGGTCATGTTAAGACAGGTTGTGGACAGCACATTTAAGCTGGTTACCCCCGGCATTCGTTTACCCGAAGACAGTTGTGATGACCAAGCACGCATTTGTACGCCCAGCGATGCGATAAACAATGGAGCGGATTATCTGGTGATAGGTCGCTCAATCACAGGGGCGGACAACCCGATTGCCAAGTTGCAACAGATTTTAGCAAGCATAAAAGCATGAGTGTATTAAAGCGTGAATGTATTAAAGCATAAAAGCAATCAGATGGGAGATGATGTTGATTTGCCAGATTTTATCCGATTTACACATTGACAGCCATGACAAACAGCAATTGCCATTGGGTGAGATACCCATGACTGACGCTGATGTCATCTTGGTGGCAGGGGATACTGCCAATGGTGATGCAGGCATGTTGTGGTTACAAGGGCAAAGTCAGCGATTAGGCAAGCCCATCATCACCATTGCAGGCAATCACGAGTACTTTTATCAAGATGTGCTAAGCTTTGATAAGGTGCTACAAAGTTATGACAACTTAACTGGCATAGATGACCTTGACAGTCAATCCCATCAGTCTTATCAGGGAGTGAGATTTTTACAATGTGGTTCGGTGGATTTTGGCTCAGTGCGGATTTTGGGCTGTACCTTCTGGACAGATTATCAGTATCAACGCACTGATGACACCATGCACACCGCTTTAAGTTTTATGCGAGATTATCGTTGTATTTACTGTGGAGATGACACATTGAATTTATTCACCCCACAGATGTCGGTCATGTTGCATCAACAACAACGTGCTTGGCTTAAACAAGCGTTAAAACAAGCCCATGATGACGGTCAAACTGCCATCGTTATGACGCATCATAGCGTCAGCCCCTTATCCGTGTCGGATAAATATCGTTGCTTATCCAGCAATGCGGCGTTCGTCAGTGACATGTCAGCGTGGATGCACATGCCATGGTCGCCAAAGCTTTGGGTTCATGGTCATACCCATGAAGCCTTTGATTATCAATTGGGCAACACTCGTGTGGTGGTCAACCCAAGAGCCTATCCGGGGGAAGTCAGTAGCACGTCCTTGGTATTTGATTGGCACAAGACAGTCAGGGTTTAAGCTTGACTGTCTGTTGTCTTGCTTATTTTGTTTCTTGTTTTTTTACTTCTTGCTTTTTTGTTGGCTCATTTTTTTGACTTTCTGATTGATTTTCTGTATTAAGCCTTTCTTCAGCTTTACCTAAGTCTGCCAATTTGCTTTTTTCTTCACCATTTTTTTTGATTTCGTTTGGTTGTTGTTTTTGCTGTTGCAGATGAGCAACTTTTTCATCCATTAAGGTTTTGTCATTTGCCACATTGGTGGTGGTTGCGTTGGTGGTGGTTGCATTGGCAGTTGGTTTATTGGTTTTGGATTTATTCAGCTCACGCTTTAGCCGACGCATGGCAACCGATGAAGGATAAGCAGATTGTTTGCGTTGATGGTCTTCATAGATAAGTTGCCCCATGTTGTTGATTTTGTCATAGGACATGGGTAAGGTGCGTGGATAAAAAAAGTCCATTGGGTGAGTAAAAAAGTGTCCCATGATTTGTTTAAACAATCTGCCCCATTCCATAAATTGCACATCTTTGGAACGCAGTGCCACCATCAGAGCCAGCGAAAAGCTGACCATAAGATTTGCCAAACCAATCAATGCCACGCCTAATAAACTGATGAATAAGATGCTGATGGTAAAGTCTTGTGCTGGCATATTAAAAATACCATGAGCAAAATTTGCTGAAGAAAAAGCAATGTGGCGAATGTCCAAAGGCAAACCTAGGAAGTAACCGATGGTGGCGGTTGAACCCAAAAACACCCCAAATAAGAAGTTACCCATGATGGCACCAAGGTTGGCTTCGACAAAATCGCCCAAGCGTTCAATCTTAGCTTTAGGTAACAACTTGACCAATAGCCATTGGCGTTTAAGGCGTTCACCAATTTGGTTAAACACCGCCATGTTGTCATAATATCCAGCTATCAATCCTGCCAAAAACAGATAAATACCCGCAATGGCAGCGTGTGGAATGGCAAGCGACAGCAAAGGGTTTAATTCATGCAACAGATGGTCTGCCATGTCAAAGCTAATCATCGGACTGCCTGTGTACCATAGCCAAGCCCATGAGATGGCAAATGCCAGCGGTATGGCAACCAGCACATTGCCCATGATGGCAATAAACTGTGTACGCATGATGTCAACAATCAGCTCAGACAATTTGGTCAGCTGATGACGACGTTTGCCTTTACCTTTGCCATCTGAAATGGTGGTGGCGATGGCGGCGGCAGTCATGGCAGGCTGCTTGGTGGCAACCGTGCCATGAATGATGTGGATAAGCACAAAGCCCAAGCCATAAATCATGCTATTAATAAACATGCGTCCAAATGGCGCAAGGTCGATGTTGTATGCCAATATTTTCATTGTCGCCATAAACGCAATCAGAACCCCACCGATGGCGGCTTTTTTGAACATTTGATGGTAGCCATGTTTGTCGGTACTGATGTAATGTTCACCAACCATGCCTGAATTTTCGGTAACCTTTCTGGACAAAATGCGTGTATTTTCTTCCAATAAATATCGAATGCTATAACGGTTTTGACTGGTGCTGACCAATGCTTGCATCATTTGTGCGATGCCTTTATCACGCTCTTTATGATGGTCTGCCAACAAAGCAACCAAAATTCTCATTCGCTCAAGACTTTGTTCAAGTCGCATCAGCAAGTTGGTCATGCGGATAGACACCCCTGTTTTATAGATGCGTTTATCCATATAAGTTACAATGTCTTCGCACTGCTCAACCATCACCAATAAGGGGGCTGAATCGGCATCGGTCTCTGGGGTGGTGTCAAGCAACTCATCTAGCTGATGCTTACTGCGATAGTCATCGACAAATTTTATCGTCTCTTGATTCAATGCCACAAAAGCAGAAGAGAAATTTAGCTGTTCTGGATAACGATTGAGCAGTTCAGGGTTAAGTCCTAAAGCGGTGATGCGGTAGGATAAAAATACCATGGCGTTTAAGATGTGGTTCTTGCTGGTGGCAACCAAATGCTGATGTTCGTCATCAATTCTGACAAGGTCAGTCAGCGTGTCAAAATATTCTTGGTCAATGCTATTGAGCCACCGTCCATCATGACGTTTATTAAATAAATAGGCAACCAGTTCAGTCACCGATTCTTTATCAGGCAGTAACGGAATGAATTTATGCCCAAGCAGTTTTTTGATGCCGTACCAAAATTCATGCTCAACAGCGATGCCTGTCTCACTGTACATGCGTAATTGGCGATATTGACTTAATAAATTTAAACAGAACAATGCCAAGTCACTGGCAAGTTTTGGGTTTTTTTTAAGAATGTCAATCAGCTCTTGGATTTTTCGATTGGCAGGATTGGGGTCTTGGTCTTTATTTGTGCTATTTTTGCTCTCAGATGCGTCACTTTGTAAGTACTCTTCAAGCTCTTTTTTTGGCACACGCAAGGCATCTATCAGTCGTTTTAGAGCAAATGGCTCAGGAATTTCTGATAAGGCAGATATGTGGGTCAAAATTTGATATAAATCTTGTGACGGTTGTTGAACCAAGGGTCACCTCAAACATTAAAAAGACAAGGCACAATCATCATCAATCATGCCTAAAAAACAGAAATTAGCGAATGTTAACCTAGCAGATTTTAACTTGACGGATTTTAACACAGACAGCTGATAGATGGCGACATATCAATCAACAACTAATTAATCACCAAATATCAATCACCAACCACATAAACCAAATAACAGTCATCGTTTAGGTTGTTTTCATGACTGTGTCAATCCCTGTCATGTCCACGGGGGTATCGGTGATGATTTGCACACCTTGCTTGTGTGCTTTGGCGGAGTCATTACGCTTGTTTTGTAGCTGGTCAAGGTAGGCTTGGTTAATTTCACCTGTGATATAACAGCCGTTAAACACCGCACAGTCAAAGCCATCAACTTGGCTGTGTTTGGTGTCCTGTACTGCTTCTATTAGGTCATCTAAGTTTTGAAAAATCAACCTGTCTGCTCCAATCATTTGTCGCACTTCTTCTACGCTATGCCCAGAGGCAATCAACTCTTTGGTTGATGGCATGTCAATGCCATAGACGTTAGGGAACTTAACTGGAGGAGCGGCACTGGCAAAAAACACATTTTTTGCTCCAGCATCTCGGGCCATTTGAATGATTTCTTGGCAGGTTGTGCCACGCACGATGGAATCATCAACTAATAACACGTTTTTATTTTTAAATTCTAGGGGAATGGCACTGAGCTTTTGTCGAACTGATTTTTTGCGTTGGCTTTGCCCTGGCATGATAAAAGTGCGACCGATATAGCGATTTTTAATAAAACCCTCACGGTATTTAATGTTCAACTTTAATGCCAGTTCCATGGCAGAAGTGCGTGAGGTATCAGGAATGGGAATAACCACATCAATATCATGGTTTTTACCCCATTCGGTTAGAATTTTATCCGCCAGTTTTTCCCCCATTCTTAAGCGAGCTTTATACACAGAAATGTTATCAATGATGGAATCTGGACGAGCAAAATACACATATTCAAACATACAAGGCGTGTAGGCTTGTGGCTTTGCACATTGTTGACTGTGTAAGTGGTTTTGTTCATCTATATAGATGACTTCCCCTGGTTTGACATCTCGCACAATTTTAAAGCCAGAAGCGGTCAGTGCCACCGATTCAGAAGCAACCATGTATTCTGTGTTGCCATCATCGCTGATGCGTTCACCATAGATTAATGGACGAATACCATTGGGGTCACGAAATGCCAACAAACCATGACCAGTAATCAATGCCACCACGCCATACGCCCCTTGAATACGAGCATAAACTTTGCTACATGCAGTAAAGATATCTTGCTTTGATAATTTATTTTTATTTAAAGAGTTAAGCTCGTGTGCCACGATATTGAGTAACACTTCTGAATCTGAGTCAGTGTTTAGATGACGGCGGTCTTCTTGATACAATTCATTGGCAAGCTCATTGGCATTGGTCAAGTTGCCATTGTGTGCCAAGGCGATGCCATAAGGTGAGTTGACATAAAATGGTTGAGCTTCAGCACTGCTTGATGTGCCAGCGGTGGGGTAGCGGACATGCCCAATCCCAACATTGCCAACCAATCGCATCATATGATGGGTCATGAACACATCTCTGACCATGCCATTTTCTTTACGCAGATAAAACCGACCATCTTGCAAGGTAACAATGCCTGCCGCATCTTGTCCCCGATGTTGTAAGACAGTTAAGGCATCATATAACATTTGATTGACAGGTTCGTGAGCAGCAATGCCAACAATTCCACACATATAGGACCTCAAGTAAGTGATTGACCATTTTTTATACTCAATATTTTTATACTCAATATTTTTATACCAAGAGAACAATCAAGAGAACAATAAATATTGAATATTGGGCTAATATGGTCAATTTCAATGAATGATGGGATTATGATGAATTTTATTCAATGATTGAACAAATTTATCATAAACAGACAAATCTGACTTAAACGCATCACAAAGAAAAGCATCGAAAAAAATCGTAAAAACAAAAAAAGACAGGCTAATTCACATCAGATAAATCCTGTCTGCTGTTGTTTTCTGTTAAGTAATCATATGTTTTACCAGCCATCTGTTGCGTTAATACTGTGGCAATCGGAGCATAAGGCATTAAAGATTGTGTCAATTTAGACGTTGACCACCAAGGTAGGTATTGTAATAAAGGAGCGGTTACATTAAGTACCACAAGGACAATCAATAGGTTTTTTGCCCCACCCACCGCACCGCCAAGCATTTTATCGAGCAGTCCAAGTCGCAAGCTGTGTATCGCATGGGTAATCAGATAACCTGCCACATGCACCAAGGTCAGCACCATCAGCACAATCACCAAAAAGGCAAGCCCAAGCTGTAAGTTTGGCTCAGCCACCATTTTTGACATCAAGGGGGCAAATTCAAATGCCATGCGACTGCCAGCAATCAGGGCAAATAACCAACCCAATAAGCCGATGACTGTCTTTACCAATCCCAAGCGAAAGCCACGCCAAAGACCCAGCGCCACACTCAGCAAAATAATAAAGTCAAAACCACCAAAAGTGGTCATCAGTGTCATGGTCATCACAATGTATCAACCATAAAGTGCATCACCCATAAAGTGCATCACCCATCAGTTGATGATGTGTCTGTCAATGACAACACATCAAAATAACCGCCAATTGATGCTAAGCAGTCGTGAATAAGATGTGGTCCTTGATAGACAAGTCCAGAGTAAAGCTGAATAAGGTTTGCCCCTGCTTGCAGTTTGCGTACGGCTTTATCCCCACCATCAATGCCACCAACACCAATGATGGCAACTTGGTTTTGTAAAATATCAGCAAACTGCTGTAATATCACCGTGCTGAGATGGCTGATGGGTCGTCCAGATAAACCGCCAGTCTCTTGCCCAAACGGCAAATCTTCCACCCCAACTCGGCTGACGGTGGTGTTGGTGGCAATCAATCCATCAACCTCAAAATCAATCAATTGCTTGGCAATGAAAATGACTTCATCTGCTGATAAATCTGGGGCAACTTTAAGCACCAATGGCACATAAAAACCGTATTCGCTTGCCAGCTGGCTTTGACGGTTTTTTAGGTCGTATAACAGATAAGATAAGGCATCACCTGATTGTAGGGTGCGTAAATTTTTGGTATTGGGAGATGAAATGTTGACAGTGATATAAGATGCGTGTGCATAGACTCGTTCAAGACAATACAAATAGTCATCAACGGCTTGCTCAACTGGGGTGGTGGCGTTTTTACCGATGTTGATGCCGATTATCCCTTTATATTTACATCGCTTGACATTATTCACCAAATTATCCACACCAAGGTTGTTAAATCCCATGCGGTTGATGATGCCATGAGCATCTTTGAGACGAAATAGCCTGGGCTTTTCATTGCCTGCTTGTGGTCTTGGCGTTACTGTGCCAATTTCAATGAAACCAAAACCCAATTCTCCCAAGGCATCGATATAAGCCCCATTCTTATCCAATCCTGCTGCCAAGCCCACAGGATTATCAAAGTGCATGCCCATACAACGCACAGGTATGGATTGACTGGGTGAGCCAAAACCCAACAGCTTGGCATGATGGGCTTTATTAAGTAATGACAAGGTTAGGTCATGAGCCCGTTCAGGTTCTATGCCAAACAACACAGGACGTAAAAACGCATAAGACATGGTAGCAACCTGTAACCTATGGGGGTATCAATCAGTCAACATTAAGAAAAAAATAATGGCAGAAAAAATGATGTCAAAAATGTTCGCATCACAGACATTGAGATTATACCATCATCACCTTTTATCGCAAACTCATACATATTTATCTGACTTATCCAACATATTTATCCAATAAATTATCATGGCACAGGCTGATTATTTGACAACGCAACCCAGCCTCTGATGATGCGATATAAATGCCACAGCACTGCAAACACCAGTAATAAAAAACCAACAATGAATAACAGCCCTGAACCCACCCCAATATTGACATTCTCGGTGAATATGGTGGCAAATCCGCCCACAAAAGATAACAACATCACAACAATGGCAACCACACCATAAATTAGCCCATACCAAAACGTCTTAATCTGCCAATCAAAATGTGTGGCAAGCCAAGTGCCAGAAGCCTTATCTCGTTTAAGGTAATTGATGATGATTGGCACAACCCATAATAACCCTGCGGTAAAATAGCTCAAAACGTACAAAAAATACGTTAAGTGATTCAGTTTGATTAAGTCAGACAAATCCGTACCATAAGATGAATGCTGAGCAACTGACTGATGGGACAGATGGTTTGGTGTGGGATTGACAGACATAAACGGATTGTCATTCATTGGTTTGTCAGTGATGTGGTGGGTTGTGTGGTCAATTGTGGGCTGTTTTTTTAAGTTTGGTTGCTGATTCATAAAAATCCTTATATGATGATGCTTATTTTATGGTTTCATTAATGATGACCTTATTGAGGCTCTCACTCATCAAGGTGAATTGTCCTTAAATGGCATTGTTAACACTTAACACTGTACTTAGTTAACACTGTACTTAACCGTGTGCTGTTAACAGTGTATTTAAAAACAGTACTTTTAAAAACAGGGCATTTAACCTTTTCATGCCAATTTATTTTGATGCCAATTTAATGGTTAATGTCTTATTATTTCTCTCATTGGTTATCTAATTTGTAGTTATCTTATTAATTATTGTATCGAGACTGTGCCGTGCGACGTTTTTTTTATTCTTATCAGTCAGATGGTGTGGCTGTTTATCCGATGCTATCTTCATTAAAAGTAGGTGATGACGTGGATTTACCAATGGACATCTGTCATCATTGGTGTCAAGTACTGCGAGCAAAAGTGGGCGATGTTGGTGTGTTATTTGATGGTTTGGGCGGTGAATATCAAGTGTGTTTAAGTCATATTGATAAAAAATCTGCTCAAGTTACGTTGCAAGGGTTTGATAAGGTTGACAGAGAGGCTAATATACATGCCAAACTGGCTTTGGTGATGAGTCGTGGTGATCGCATGGATTATGCCATTCAAAAAGCCACTGAGCTTGGCGTGGTTGCCATTCAATTACTCAGCAGTCATCATGGCGAGGTGCATCTTAAGAGCCAACAAGTGGATAAAAAACTGGCACATTGGCAACAGATTGCCATCAGTGCTTGTGAGCAGTGTGGTTTGAATCGTCCACCTTTGTTGCTTGCTCCCATGCCCATTGCTGATTATTTGTCATTATCTGCTGATGTTAGCAATGACAAGAACAGTATCAAGGTGAGTAACAGCGTGGCACGATTGATTGATGAGCCTTATTATCAGAGATTATTGATGCCAAGCATGCCCACCAGTATGCTCATAACTCCGACTGATACTGACAATGATGGCATGAACTTTTTAAAATCAGAACATATCAAGCTGATGCTAAGTGTGCCAAATGTTGATAATGCTGGTGTGGATATCCGAGCAAAAGGGTTGCTGACTGTGCTTAATCATATCAAAAGCCATACCAAAAGCCATATCAAAAACCATGCCAAACCAACCATTGAATTGCTGATTGGTGGAGAAGGGGGGTTAAGTTTGGCAGAACAAAAGCAAGCATTGGCAACAGGTTGGCAAGCATGGCAGATTGGTGAGCGTGTGCTAAGGACAGAAACCGCCCCAGTGGTGGCATTGGCAAGCTTGCAGGCACTGCATCAGTCTCAGTGTCTTAATGATGAGTGGCATGCTTGATGGGTTGAATGGTGATGGGTTGAATTTAACCGTTATTTCCCCAATTAACATTATGTTATCAATTTAAAGTCATTGTTAATATAATATTCAATAATCATATTGTTAATCGTTAAGTTGTTCAAATCGTTATGTTGTTGGTGGTCATGTTATCAATCGTCATGGAGGGACTGTGCCATTAGTAAAATGAGTGTGTTTTATGATTGAAGAAACAGTAAAAGATGCCTTATTGCTCAAACTCATTACCCATACTCAGCTGGGCATGTTTATCTTGGACAGCCAGTTTCGCTATCTGTATGTTAACCAAACTTTCACACATACCCTTGGCATCAGTGAAAACTATGTGCTGGCTCGACCTTTTAGCATTTATGAGTTGCCATATTTGTTGCCAGAATTGCAAGAGATGATAAGCAAGATATATGACAGTTTGTTAAATACGGGCGAATTTAAGGGGGAGATGGGCTTTTTTACCCACAGTCAACATCGCATGGTATTGCAGGTGGCGATTTATTCTGAGGTCATAGAGGGTGAGTTGTATTATGTTGGGAAATTTCAAGATGTGAAGATTAAAGCAAAATCAGAACTCACGGCTGGCGTGTTAAGTCATGACCCATCAACCAAAATTCCCAACCGTCAATTTTTTTTGATACAAGCCAATGACCTTTTACTCACCACGGTCAAAGAGTTGGTGTTGGTTCGTCTCAACATTGACCGATATCGTTTATACCAAAGCACTTTGACCAAGGAGCAATGCCAGAAGCTATTGACAGATTTTGTTAAACGGGTAACAGATTTGCATTTGGTGGGTTTAAAGCTGTTTGCCCGTTTTGGGGGTGATGATTTTGCCTTGTTGTTTGAAGTTAATGACGCACAAAGGGTGCGTCAGTCGTTAGACAAATTGATGCAGTTGTGTGAATTGCCGTATTTGATTGATGAAGATGTGGTTTATTTAAGGTATTCAGTTGGGGTGAGCCATTATCCCAAACAAGGCAATCAAATTGATTTGCTGATTGAAAATGCTGAAAAAGCCATGCACCATGTTAAGCTTCATGGTGGTGGTGATGTGCATTGGTTTGATAAACGCATCAATGTGTTGTCGCAAGATGATTTAAGATTAGAAAATGAGCTAAGGCAAGCGTTAGACGCTCGTCAGTTTTCCCCATTTTATCAGCCGAAAGTTCGCCTTAAAGATGGACGCATTGTGGGCTTTGAAGCCTTGGTACGTTGGCAACACCCCACACGGGGCATGGTGTGTCCCATTGATTTTTTAACAGGCATCATTGAGCATAAGCTTACCTTTGAGCTGTTTACCCAAATGGCAGAGCAGGTCTGCCAGGATTTACAGCGTTGGAGAGAAATGGGCTTTCATGACATTTCTGTGGCGATTAATGCAGAAGCCAGTGAATTAACACACGCAGGATTATTGCCTTTTTTACGAGAGTTGCTTGCTAAGCATACCATCAATCGTCATTGTCTGCACATCGAAATCACCGAAATGACGCTCATGCACCATCGTCAAACGGTACAAGATGCCATTCAAGCCATTAAGGAGATGGGCATTTTAATCTTGCTTGATGATTTTGGCACAGGTTATGCGTCACTTAATTATCTGCAACAATATGAATTTGATTATCTAAAGATTGACAAATCGTTTATCAATCACATCAAAAATAATATTGTACAACAGCACATCGTTGAAACCATCATCAGTTTGGCAAAAAGACTGGGACTTAAAACCGTGGTTGAGGGTGTGGAAACCAAAGAGCAAAGTGAGCTGATGCAACAGTTGGGTTGTGACTTTGCTCAAGGCTATTATTATGGCAAGCCGATGCAATATCAACAAGCGATTGAATTTATTACCGCTCATCTAGGACACAAAAATAGCGACAAAAAACAGCCAAACAAAAAACAGCCACACAAAAATCACTCCGTGACTTGTGAGTAAGATTTGCTGACTTGTGCAATGTTAATTGACTGGTTATCTTAACTGTTGAATTGATGTTGTTTAAGCTTTATTATTTAAATAATTTTTAACTGATTTTTAAGATTTATTGTATTAATTTGCTGATTAGGAAGGGAAGGATAGGTGATGGCAATTTATACCGCCCCATTACAAGACATGCGTTTTATTTTAAATGATGTGTTTGATGCTCATAATTTTTGGCAAAAAAATGCCAATTTGGCACATGTGGACATGGATACGGTCAACATGATATTAGAAGAGATGGCTAAGCTGTCGCAACAAGTGCTGTTGCCACTGAATCGTAACGGTGATGAAGAGGGAGCAAAGTATCTGGGTGATGGCAAAGTCGCCACCCCCACAGGGTTTAAGCAAGCTTATCAGCAATATGCTGAAGCAGGGTGGATAGGTTTGGGCGGTGATCCAGCATATGGCGGACAGGGTTTTCCTAAAATGGTGACCATGCTTATTGAAGAGATGATGTTTTCGGTTAACCAGTCATTTGCCTTGTATCCCAACTTGACTGTTGGTGCGACCTTGTGCTTGTTGGCTTCAGGCTCTGAAGAGCAAAAACAAACGTACCTAGAAAAAATGTATGCTGGTGAATGGTCAGGGACAATGTGCCTAACTGAGCCACATGCTGGTACGGATTTGGGCATCATTAAAACCAAAGCTGTGCCAAACGATGATGGCAGTTATGCCATTTCTGGTACAAAGATTTTCATCACCGCAGGTGAGCATGATTTGACCGATAACATCATTCATTTGGTGCTGGCAAAAACCCCGAATGCTCCTGAAGGTTCTAAAGGCATTTCATTGTTTGTTGTGCCTAAGTTTTTGGTTAATGATGATGGCAGTCTTGGTGAGCGCAACGATGTGTGGGCAGGCTCTATTGAGCATAAGATGGGCATCAAGGCTTCTGCCACCTGTGTGATGAATTTTGATGGGGCAAAAGGCTGGATTATCGGTGCAGAAAACACAGGTTTGGCATCTATGTTTGTGATGATGAACTATGAACGAGTAACCATGGGTTTGCAAGGCTTGGGTGGCACAGAGTTGGCGTATCAAAATGCAGTCGCTTACGCCAAAGACCGCACGCAAGGACGCAGTGATACAGGCATCATCAGCCCACAGACTTCTGCTGACCCCATCATTCATCATGCCGATGTGCGTCGTATGCTCTTAAACGCCAAAGTCAATAGCGAAGCATCACGCTGTTTTGCCATGTATGTTGCCAAACAGTTAGACACGGCTAAGTTTGGCACAGACGCTGAAAGTGCCAAAGTTGCCACGACTCGTGTGGCATTATTAACCCCGATTGCTAAGGCATTCTTAACTGACAAAGCATTCACCGCCACTGTTGATTGTCAACAAGTGTTTGGTGGTCATGGTTATATTCGAGAGTGGGGCATGGAGCAAATCGTGCGTGATACTCGCATCTCGCAGATTTATGAAGGCACGAATGGCATTCAGTCACTGGACTTGCTTGGGCGTAAAGTCGCCAAAAATGGGGGTAAATACATGCAGAGCTTTTTGACAGAAGTGCGTGAGTTTATCGCAGGCATGACCGTTGACCATGCCATTAGGCAAGCCACATTAGATGCTGTCGACATCATCGAAGACTTAACCAACACCGTATTATCAAACATTGGCAAGAGAGAAGATGAAATCAATGGCTGTGCGGTGGATTATCTGCATGCCACAGGCCATCTGTGTTACGCTTACATGTTTGCGATGATGGTGCAGGCCACTGATGGTAAAGACGGTGAGTTTTATGCCAATAAAATCAAGCTGGCAAATTACTTTGTTGCCCGCATCTTACCACAGATAAACGCTCATGCTGATATGGTCAAAGCAGGCAGCACATCGATGATGGATTTTGATGTGGCGTATTTTGCTCAATAGATGACATGCTTCAAATAAGCATTGGCCCTAAATTTCGCTTAATAAGCATCTGTTTAAAAAACAGCAATCATTGAGTTGCTGTTTTTTGCTTTTTATTAAATGGGTGATGACGGTACCGACGCAAAAACCAACCCAACACCGCCAAACGCAATAACAACAATGCCCAAACGCTCAGCCAAATGCCTGCCACCGCAAAGGCATGATATAGCCATAGGCTTAGCGGAAAAAACAGCACAGCCACCATCAATGCCGCTTGGCGAATTTGTTTGCCTGCTGTCATACCAAAAAATATGCCATCAAGCCAATACGCACCCACGCCAACCAAAGGCAACATGATGGCGTACCAACGGTATTCATACGCCAACGTTGCCACAGCATTGATGTCAGTCATCAGGTCAAGATACGCACCAATACCAAGCCACCAAAATAACACCAACATCACCGCCAAAGCATGGCTCATGATGCCAGTTCTTCTTACCACCAACCAAAACTTTTGTTTGTTGCCTTGTCCATGACTTTGTCCAGACAGATTTTCTGCTGCCACTGCCAAGCCATCTAGGGCAAACGCCGATAAATTTAAAATCTGTAACAATATCCCATTTGCCGCCAGTACCACGTCGCCACTCATGGCAGATAAGCGTGTAATCCATGCAAAGCTTAACGTCAGTACCAAGGTGCGGATAAAAATGTCTCGATTGAGTGAAAATAGCCTAAGCATTTTATCACCACCAAACTCATCATAACGCCAGTAACACAGCTGTCGCCATGACAATGTCAGCTCTGAACAGATAAAATACAACGCCAAGCCCACCGCCAACCAATAAGCAATCACTGTTCCCAATGCCACGCCTGCCAAGCCCATGTCAAACACATAAACCAACAATAAAGTCAATATAATGTTGCTAATGGCAATAAAACTCTGTAAATACAGCATGTGGCGAGTTTTACCCATGCCTGCAAAAAATCCCAAAAACACAAAGTTCATCAGCTCCGCCACAATGCCCCATAGGCGTACTGACAGATACGTTTTGGCTTCAATCACCGCACTGGCACTGCCACCGAGCCAAGATATTCCCACATTGATGGTCAATGGTTGTGTCAAAAACACCACCATGCCAATGACCATGGCAAGCAACATTGCTCTGTGTAAAATGGGGATTAATGGGTGAGATGGGGCGGTGGCATCATCATCTAAATTGGCATCTGTCTGAGCAGATGACTGATATTGACCAACCGCTTGGGCAGTCAGACCAGAAGACGCATACTGTAAAAAGTTAAAATTGACGAGCAGCAAGGTCAAAAGCTGAATTGCCAACATCATGCCTGCTAATTGGCTACTGCCTTGCATGTGTCCCACCACCGCCGTGTCAATCAGACTTTGTAAAGGCATGACAATGTTTGCCAAGGTAACAGGAATGGCAAGATGTAAAATATGGCGGTAGCTCACAGACATCATGATGTTTGAATCACAAAACTCAACATGCTTATAAAACCTAAAATGCTTATTAATTCAGATAAGGGCAATACCCATAAAATAGCCCAAGTAAAAATTTATCATCACCATTGGTTTAAAAAAGCACCTAAATTAGGTGCTTTTATATGACCATGACAAAAAAACAGTTGCTTATTCACTAAACGCTTTTGGATCTTGAAAGCTAACCACTTCTTCTTCAAACTCAGGTTTCACTTTTACCACAAAATCATCTCGTGATAACCCCATACGCAGTGGAATGGAGCTGGCAATGTAAATCGATGAGTATGTGCCTGCAATCAAGCCAATAAATAAAGCCACCGAGAACCAATATAATCCATCTCCCCCTAAAAACATCATCGCCAACACCACCACCAACACCGTCCCCACGGTCATAACGGTACGGCGTAGGGTTTCGGTCAAAGATAGGTTCAATACCTGTTTTGGGGTCAAATCACGTACTCGGCGAAAATTTTCTCGTATGCGGTCATAAACCACAATGGTGTCATTCAATGAATAACCAATGAGCGCCAATACCGCTGCCAATACCGTTAAATCAAATGGCCAACCGAACAAGGCAAAAACACCCAAAGTTACCACCGTGTCATGGAATAATGCCAATACCGCTCCCAACGCTAATTTAAATTGGAAACGAATGGCAACATAGACCAACATACACGCCAACGCCAATGCCAATGCCATGACTGAGTCAATATAAATATCATTGCCCACTTGGCTGCCAATGATGTTGATGTTGGCAATCTCAGCATTATTATTGGGCAAGTCCAAGGCATGATTCAAAGCAACTTCCAGTCCATCGATGTTGTCATCTTGTGGTGGTAGACGCACCAACAAGTCTGTGTTTGCCCCCACATATTGCACCACCGCATCGGTAAAGCCGTTTTGTGCCAACACGTCGGTAATTTGAGACTGCTGCACGGGCTGTTCATAGACCACATCAGCAGACACCCCACCAGTGAAATCCAATCCGAGATTTAACCCATTAAAAAAGATGGCAAATAAGCCAGTAAATACCAATAAGATTGACAAAATCCCCATGGGTTTTTCAAACTTCATAAAGTCAAGCAAACGTTGATTGCCAACAGTTTTTAGACCACCTTCAGCGATGGCGGCCTCATCTGCCACAAGGTTGGTGGTGGCATTGTTGTCAGTGGCATCGGTGATAACATCATGCTGAGCATCGACTTGCCCAGTGATTGTGGTGATGTTTGATGAAGATTGGTTACGATGACGAGCCACATTACTGCCTTTACCATCACGTCTTGGGCGGCGACGGTTGCGATGAGTTTTTTGCCCGTTAATTTCTGTCGTGTTGGTGCTTTGTGAGTTAGGGGATGGCTGGTTGTCATTTTGCATGTTTTGTCTCCTAACCAATGCTTAAATGTTTGATGGATTTACGTTTACCATAAAAAATTTGCACCAAGGCACGAGTTACCATCACTGCCGTAAACAGCGAGCTGATGATGCCAATGGCAAGTGTGATGGCAAAGCCCTTAATTGGGCCTGTGCCAATGGCAAATAAAATAAACGCCACAAGCAGTGTGGTTAAGTTGGCATCAAAGATACTGCTATAAGCACGGTCAAATCCTGCCACGATGGCTGATTTGGCACGCACGCCGTTGGCAAGTTCTTCTCGTATGCGTTCAAATATCAAAACGTTGGCATCTACCGCCATACCAATGGTCAGTACAATGCCTGCGATGCCCGGTAAAGTCAGCGATGCACCCATGATGGACATGATGGCAACGATGATGATGACGTTTAATGCCAAAGCAATATTGGCAATCACTCCAAATAGGCGATAAAACACAATCATAAATAAGAACACCAGCATATAGCCCACTTGAGTTGAAAAAAGACCCTTGTCAATATTTTCTTGTCCCAATGATGGACCGATGGTGCGTTCTTCAACAAAATACATGGGAGCTGCCAATGCCCCAGAACGCAACAATAACGCCAATTCTGCTGCTTCAGCACTGCTGTCGAGTCCTGTGATGCGAAATGACGAACCAAGTACGGCTTGAATGTTGGCACGATTGATGACTTTGGTCTCAGCATACGGCGTGCGGATTTCTTTACTTTCACCACTGACAGCATCTTGTTCATAGCTGATGCGTTGTTTGTTTTCAATAAACAGCACCGCCATTTGTTTGCCAACCGCTGTGCGAGTGGCATTTTGCATCAGTTTGCCACCCGCATTATCTAGGGTGATGCTCACTTCTGGGCGACCATTTTCGTCAACACCAGTTTGAGCATTGCGGACTTTGTCTCCTGTAACAATGGCTTGACGTTCAAGTAACACAGGTGGACCATCTAATGTGCCAAAAGGGAAGCTTTCTGTTCCTGCAGGGGGCAGACCACCTGTGAAGGTCTCTGCGCCTTCTGCCACCATTCTAAACTCCAAGTTGGCAGTACGACCCAATACCCGTTTGGCTTGGGCAGTGTCTTGTACCCCAGGCAACTCAACAACGATGCGATTTGCCCCTTGTGATTGTACTAAGGCTTCTGCCACGCCAAGTTCGTTGATGCGATTGCGTAGGGTGGATAAATTTTGTCCCACGGCGTATTGATTGATTTCGGTTAAAGTGGCATCGTTATAGGTCAAATTTAAAGCAGGACCTTGCTCATCATAGCTTGCGTTAAAGTTAAAGGCATGACGCATGGGTAAGCCAAGTACCTGCTGAGCTTTATCACGAGTGGCGGTGTCATTAAAATGCAAAAGCATGCCTTGTTTGGTCAGCTTTTGACTGACAACGGCTATCTGCTCTGCTCTTAAATGACGACGCACTTCACGACTGGCATCTTCCAGACGGCTTTGTAACGCTTTATCCATGTCCACTTCAAGAACAAAACGGACGCCCCCACGTAAATCCAGACCAAGCTTCATGGGCTTAGCTCCGATGTCACGTAGCCATTGAGGGGTGGTTTGGGCAAGGTTTAATGCCACCACATAATCGTCCCCCAGTTTTTGTCTTAGTACCTCTTGTGCTTTTAACTGGGCTTCGGAATTATTTAAACGTAACAAAGCACTGTTGCCTGTTAACGTTGCACCATGGAAGTCAACACCAGCTTGTGATAGCAGATTTTTTGACTCCTCAAGCACACTTTGGGTAAGTTCAGTGCCTGCTTGACTGCTGGTGATTTGTACCGCAGGTTCATCAGGGTAAAGGTTGGGTAGGGCGTACAAGCCAGCGATGACAAACACGATTGCAATGATGATGTATTTCCAAGAGGCGTATTGCATAATCACTTCTTATCTATAAAAACGTCTATAAAAACGCTGATTTAAAAAGCTAAAACAGCAAACATTCTAAAAGTCTGCCTTTATGGGCAGTGTGTTAAGCACCTGTGGATACGTTATCAATCGTACCATTGGGTAACACAGAGATGACCGAGGCTTTTTGTACCATGACGTTGTTTTTGGCATTTAATGCAATCACAGTATACTCACCATCAATGGACAGTACTTTACCCATCAAGCCACCTGCAAAAATGACTTCACTGCCCACTTTTAAATTGTCAATCATCTGCTTGTGCTCCTTGTTACGTTTGGATTGTGGGCGGATAATCAAAAAATAAAAAATGGCAAAAAAAGCAATGGGCAACAGCAACTGGCTAAACATCGCCACACCAGTTGGTTCACCAGCGGCATGGGCGACCTGAATAAAAGCAATCATACACTACTCGATATTTAATAAAATTGATATTGATAAGATTATAAAAAAATAATGGGGCATACTACCAAAAAATAAACGCTTTGGTAACAATTAATTGATAATAAAGCGTTCAATCACCCAAGAAGTCATGCTAAGATGATGGGGTTTATCGTTATTTTATCATCACATTCCCCATATTATATGAGTCATATTAGTTGCTAAGGTTGCTTTTGTTTACGTTCATCAAACGCCTAACTGTGTCAAGCTTATCAAGGCCATCAAACATATTGGAACGATTGCTTTATTCATCATCATTCAAGCCTGTTACTTCGGTTTGTGGTGCTTGGTGGGGTACTTTGGTTTGTGGTGCTTTGGTTTGTATTGGCACTTTGTTACCCAGCACCGCATTTGCCATGGATACCGCCACTGATGCCAGTACCCATAATGTGGTCTTACTGGTGTTATTTGTGTTTATGGCAATTGCGGTGTCATTTACTTGCTCAGCGGCTGAATCGACGCTTTTGAGCATCACCCCATCTTATATCGCTGACATCAAAGAAAGTGATCCCAAGCGTGCAGACATGCTCAAACGGTTAAAACAAGACAATGTTGACCAATCGTTAGCCGCCATCTTAACGCTCAATACCATTGCCAACACTTTAGGCTCTATCGGAGCTGGTGCTCAAGCCAATTTGGTATTTGGCAGTGCGTGGTTTGGGGTGTTCTCAGCAGTGATGACCTTAGCAATTTTGACCTTCTCAGAAATCATTCCCAAAACTTTGGGTACGGTATACTGGCGACAACTCAGTGGCATGGTGGCATATTTTGTCTTTGGCGTTATCAAACTGTTGTATCCTGTGATTTGGTTATCCGAGCGATTGACCAAATTTTTGGTCAAAGGTAAAGATGCACAGGTATTTAGCCGCCGAGAATTTGCCGCTTTGGCAAGTGTGGGCGAAGAATCAGGGCAAATTAACCCACTTGAATCACGCATCATTCGTAACATGTTGGCATTTGGGGCAATCAAAGTCGAGGACATCATGACCCCACGTTCGGTCATCATGGCATTTGAGCAAAATGCCTTGGTCAGTGATGTGTTTGCCAATCATAGTAAAATTGGTTTTTCTCGCCTGCCTGTGTATGATGAAGCGTTAGATGACATCACAGGATTTGTGTTAAAGACTGACCTGCTACTGAGCAGAGCCAATGGCAATCTTAACCAGCCGATTAGTAATTTAAGCCGTGAAGTCAGTTTTGTGTTTAATAAAATGAAGCTGTTTGATTTGCTTGATTACATGTTAAAACAGCGTATTCACATTGCCATTGTGGTGGGTGAATATGGTGAGGTTAAGGGGCTGGTTAGTTTAGAAGATGTGCTAGAGACGCTACTGGGTCTTGAAATTGTTGATGAAATTGACAAAGTAGAAGACATGCAAGAGCTTGCTAAACAACTGATGCACAAGCGTAGTCAACGGCTTGGCGTGAGCTTAACTGATGATTTAACCGAACAACGGGTATCAAACTAAATGGTGGATTTGAGAGGTTAACCATTACAAAGTGGTCATGTTCATGGTTGGTTTCATTCATATTGACTTAACAGGTTATGATGACTGATGCCATATTATAAAATGAGAACAAGTTTCTAACGAGGTTGATTTATGTCTTTATTGCATGCTTTTATCCCATCACCCAATGACAGATACCATCGCAATGGTTCAGTAAACAAGCGTGTGTTAAATTCTGTGTTAAGCCGAGCGTTGAAATATGCTTTAATTGGCTCTATTGCAGGCGTTGGCATTGGTTTGATGACCAGCACCGCACAAGCGGTCTCCCCAACTCAAAACGATGTGTATCAGTATGCTGCCGCCATGGAACAAGCCGTTAACAGTAAAAATATCAGTGGCGTTAGCAGGCTGATTGATGATGATGCCATCATTGTCATCAACCGTAATGGACAGGCTAATCTTAATAAAGATGCCTATCTTAAGCAGCTACAAAAAAGCTGGCAGTCATCTGGTAACTACCGCTATGATATTGACGTACAAGATATCATCATCGCAGGAGATGAAGCCAAGGTTACCATCAAAACGGTAGAACACTTTGAAAAAGATGGCAAACCTGTGTTACATACCACCATTTCACGCACAACATTGTCATTGGTGAATCATCAAGCCATGTTGTTAAAAGCAGTGTCGCAGGTAACCATTGAATAGGCTTGTTCATCTGTATTCATCAATCATTCATCTTAAATTATTCATCTTAAGGCTTTGCATTTATGTGTCAGTTATCTTAAGATAAGCCATTAATTAATGAGACAATGAATTAATGAGACGATGAGCCACCAGACGATGTGTTTAGCATTGATAAGTTTTTCATTTATCGATCTGATTGTCTGTCGATGTGATTGTCGTGAATGATAATTCCGTGTTGTGAGTGATAGTAAGGTAAGGATAAAGAGCGTATGCGACAACCACAAATATTACAACCGCAAATGTTGGCCGTGTCAGTATCAGCATTGATGCTGGTGGCCTGTGGCAGTACACCCAGCACATCAACACCAACAACAAAGCCCACCGTCCGCCCTGCCCCTAGCCATACAGTAGTACCCACCGCACCCAGTCAAGCACCTGTCATTATCAGCCCTAACACCACCAACCCCAATGCCATCAGTCCTAACCATCAGGCTGAGGCACTGTTAGATGAAGAAAGTCTGGAAGAATTGGCAGATTTACTAGAAGCCACCGACATGAAAATGGTGGAGAATAAAAAGCAAGACATTATTCGTTATGGTGATTTGTGGGATAGGGTGCGAGCAGGATATAAGCTGAACCCGACGCCAGCATACAACCCACGCATCGAAGCTCAAAAAACATGGTTCATTACTCGTCAAGATTATTTAAATCGTTTAACCGCTCGTGCCAGTCGCTATTTATATCACACCACCAAAGAGGCCGAACGTCGTGGTATCCCAACCGAACTTGCATTATTGCCTGTGATTGAAAGCTCTTATGACCCAAATGCCACCAGTAATGCCAACGCAGCAGGTCTGTGGCAGTTTATTCCCAGTACAGGTTTGGCATATTCTTTATCACAGACATCAGATTATGACGGTCGCCGTGATGTGATTGAGTCCACTCGAGCTGCTTATGATTTTTTAAGCACGCTTTATACTCAGTTTGGCAGTTGGGAGCTGGCACTGGCTGCCTATAATGCAGGTCCTGGGCGTATCAGTCGTGCCATCGTTGCCAATCAAGCACAGGGGCTTCCAACCGATTTTTGGTCATTACGCCTGCCCACAGAAACCATGAACTATGTTCCCAGATTTTTGGCGGTGGCTGATATTGTCAAAAACCCCAGTGCATATCATGTTTATCTGCCAGCCATCGCCAACCAACAGCACTTTAGAGAAGTGTCAGCTGGTGTGGGGGTCAATCTGACTGATGTGTCTAAAGTAACAGGAGTGGATTATCAAGAGCTGATTAGTCTAAATCCGGGGTTAAAAAATGGTGTGCTATCAGCTTCTGCACCCCAACGCATCATCATTCCAAACTCGGTGGATTATAACAAAGATAAAATAATTCAGACCTTAGGCACATCAAGTTATGTGGCAAGCAGTGTCCAGCCAATTGGTGATGTACCAACGTCAGGCGATGCACTGGCGGCGTTTGCTCAGCGGGGCAATCGACCCACCGCCATTAACCCCATACCAAGCACACCAACGCTAAGCACGCCAATACCAAGCGTCTCCGCACAACACCCCACCCCACCTATCCATTCTGCTAACGCCAGTCATACAGAGCCACCGCTGTCCGCTCAAGAGCTGGCGATGATTAGCAATCAAGTACGTCAAGAACAATTAAATAAAATCATTACCACAAATACTTCAGGTTCGGTTGAGCTTGCTTCGCTAGAAACTCAGCAGTCTGTGCTTGAGTCATTGGGTCAAGAAAAACGCCTAAGCTATGGCACAGCTAATAACACAGCAAATTTAGAGGCAACCCGTGGTAAACGCAGTATCTATCGAGTTCAACCCGGAGACACACTGAGCAACATTGCTACCCGAGCAGGAGTCAGCTGGCGTGATATTGCAAAATGGAATCAAATCAACCCAAGTGATACATTACTGGCAGGGTCAAGTTTGTATCTTTATGACGCCAAACCAATTTCGCCATCAACTCCATCAGCTTCTTCTGCAACCAAGCCAACCAGCTATGTGGTTCAGCGTGGTGATACTTTGATAGAGACGGCTAATCGCTTTGGGTTATCGGTCAATCAGTTGGCAAGTTACAATAACTTAAATACAAATGATAAGCTGTTAACAGGGCAAACGCTATGGCTTATCCCTGATAAGACCAGCAGCACCAGTAAGAGTAAGCTTGGTTCTCTTGCGACAAGCCCAAGTCCATCTAGCATGACCACGCAAAATTACCGTGTGCGTCGTGGTGACAGTTTGATTGGTTTGTCAAATCGTTATAATGTGCCTGTCAGTACCTTGGCAACACTCAATGGCATCAGTGAAACAGATGGGTTATTGTATGATACCATCATCAAGTTGCCTGCCAATATCAATGTTAATATCAACGCTAGGTCAGACAACAGTTCAACAACTTCGACCGCTTTGGCATCGACTGATGATAATGTATCAAGCAGTTATAAAGTACAAAGTGGCGATACGCTCATTGGCATCGCTAACAAGCTGGGTGTGAAAGCAGAAGACATAGCGGCCATCAACCGTTTTAATGCCAACCATCTGGTACAAAGGGGACAAACCATCAAAGTCCCTGTCTCTCAACAAGCAGTTGACCGCAAACTAAACAACGAATCCATCTTGCACAAAATCCAGTCAGGCGATACTTTGATTGGGCTTGCTAACCGTTATGATGTGTCTGTGTCTGATTTGGCAAGCGCCAATGGCCTTAGCACCACCAGCACCCTTATCCGTGGTAAAACGTTAACCATTCCAGCCATCGATGGTAGTACGTCAGGTGGTGGCACGTCTGGTAAGCTTGGCAGTTCAAGCACCAGCAGTGGTCGTCCTGTTAAGACCAACACCGTCAGTACGCCAACATCTGCCACCGAAACTTATACCGTCAAGCGGGGGGACAACCTAATCAGTGTGGCACGCCGATTTGAAACCAGCACCCAAAACCTAGCGGCATTAAACGGCATTGCCAGTAATGCTCGATTGCAAGTTGGGCAAAAGCTGATTGTTCCTATGGCGACATTAAGTTATAAAGTCAAATCAGGCGATAACCTAATCGGTTTGGCAAATAAATATGGCATCAGCCCATCTGAGCTTGCCAAGATGAATGGATTGGACAATAATGCCATGTTGGTGATTGGGCAAATATTAACCGTGCCTAATCCTAACAAATAACGCCCATTTATCCATAAAATATAACCAAAAAACAAATATAACCAAAAACTCTCTAAGAGCCTTACTTTTTGAGTAAGGCTCTTAGACTTGCCATGTAATCATCAGCAACCTTTTGTGGGTCTTTTTGGGCTTGTTGTTTTTTAACTTTGCTTGGCCAATCAAGGTGTTCTTCGGGCAATTCTTCTAAAAATCTTGATTGTGTGGTGGTTTTCATTTGTCCGCCATGACGTCGCTGGGTCGCTATGGTCATGGTCAGCTCCTTTTTGGCACGGGTGATGCCCACATACATTAAACGGCGTTCTTCTTCTATGGTGTCAGACATGATGGCATTGCGATGTGGTAACAAATCTTCTTCTAGCCCCATCATATACACATACTCAAATTCAAGCCCTTTTGCTGCATGTAAAGTCATTAAATTGACTTTATTGGTGTTCTCTTCTTCTTGTTGCTGTTCTAACATGTCAAGCAAAACCAACTTGCGTATCACCGCATCGATGGTTCGATCGTGGTCATCTTCAGCACGGTTAATCAGTGCTTGAATGCTGTTATAGAGCATCTCGATGTTGTCTAGGCGGTTTTTTTCTTGTTGAGGGGTTTTGCATTCTTGACGCAAGGCATCAATATAACTGGTTTCATCAATCATCTGGCGAATGATGGGCACAGGGTCATCATGACCATCGAGCTTTCGAGTATGATGCTCAATAAAATCAGCAAATGCCTTGAGCGTGCCATATGCTTTATTAGGCAAAACGTGAGCCAACCCATTATGCCCACATGCTGTCAATAACGATACCCCATGTTCGGTTGCAAACAGCCCCAACTTTTCTAAGGTGGCAGGCCCCATACCACGTTTTGGTGTATTGATGATGCGTAAAAAAGCCGCATCGTCTTCAGGGTTTAAAATAAGCCGTAGATAGCCCATGATGTCTTTGATTTCTCCACGAGCAAAAAATGAAGTGCCACCAGAGAGTTTGTAAGGTATCTGTAATTGCCTTAATTGTGCTTCTAACATGCGTGCCTGAAAGTTACTTCGGTATAGCACGGCATAATCTTCCCATTGGTTGCCATGTCTGAGTTTATGGGTAAGAATCTCTTTGGCAACCCTTTCGGCTTCATCATCATCATTACGGCAGTTGATTATCCGAATCAGTTCACCATGCCCTTTTTCACTCCAAAGTTTTTTGGCAAAAATATGCTCATTATTGGTAATCACCGAGTTAGCAGCAGATAAAATTCGATTGGTTGAACGATAATTTTGCTCAAGCTTGACCACCTTTAACTTAGGAAAATCCTGTTGTAGCAGTGCCATGTTTTCAGGTTTTGCCCCTCGCCATGCGTAGATGGACTGGTCATCATCACCCACCACCGTAAAGCGGGCTTCGATTCCCACCAACAACTTAATCATCTCATACTGGGCGGTGTTGGTATCTTGGTACTCATCGACCAACAGATAACGGATGCGAGCTTGCCATTTATCACGCACGGTGCTGTTATCTCGTAATATTTTGGTTGGTAGGACAATCAAATCATCAAAATCCACCGCATTATAAGCACGTAAATTGCGTTCGTATAACGCATACAAGTTGGCAAAAATCAAATCTTCAGGATCGTTTAACGTGTCTGCTGCATGTTCAGGGTCAATTAACGAGTTTTTCCAATCACCGATAAATTTCATCGCCTTAGCAATCAGCTCACGACTTTCTGCCCCAGACAGATTATCACGCATCATCAGTTCCATCAGTAGGCGTTTGGAGTCATCACTGTCCATGATCGAAAAATTGCCCTTAAGCCCAGAATGTAACAGCTCATGGCGTAAAAACTGTAAACCAAACTGGTGAAAAGTTGACACGGTTAAACCACGGCTACGTTCACTGGGCAATAACTTTTGTACCCGAGCTTTCATCTCTCTTGCTGCTTTATTGGTAAAGGTAACAGCCGTGATACGCTCAGCTGGAATTTGGCACTGCTGAATAAGATAGGCAATTTTTCGTGTGATGACCGAAGTCTTGCCAGAGCCTGCCCCTGCCAGTACCAGTAATGGACCTGTGGTGTATTGCATGGCTTCTTGTTGGCGCAGGTTTAGCTTGCTCATAATAAATGACCGACTAATGACAAAAAATGAATAACAAAATGACAGAAAAAACCCATCATTATAGACACATACATGACTTTGACAAGGAAAAAAGCACAAAGACCACCCACAGGCTTAATGATTGATGATAAATAAGCTTTAGGGCTGTATAAAAAATAAACAATCTTAGCTTAGCCTTGTTTGGCAAGGCACACACCCTGTTAAAACCCTGCTTATCCACAAAGTTATCCACAGGTAATGGGGATAACTCACTGGGTTGCTAATTTATAAGTTGCTGGTTTATAAGTTGCTAACTTTTAAGCTTTTAAACTGTTAGGCAAAATCATCGGTTGTTTCAATTTTGCCTTTTTAGTTTTGCCTTTGCAAGATTTAGCAAAACTGTTAAACTTTGTTTGGTTAGTTATTGATTAGCTTGGTTTAAACTTAGCTTGGTTAGTTGAGTTATTGATTTTAAGTCATCAAAGGTAATCAGTCATGTTATTTGTTACAGGTGGGTTGGGCTATATTGGCAGTCATTTTGTGGTATCAGCATTGCAGGCAGGTCATGATGTGTTGGTGCTGGATAATCTGAGCAATAGCCATGCCGATGTGCAAGCAAAAATAGAGATGATTTGTCAACGTTCATTTATTTGCGTTCATGGTGATGTGCGAGATGCAGCTCTGTTGAATAGGTTGTTTGGTGAACATGACATAAAAGCGGTGGTGCATTTTGCAGGGTTAAAATCAGTGGCAGAATCTGTGACCAATCCACTGAGTTATTACGATAATAATGTCCATGGCAGTCAGATTTTATTACAAGCCATGCTCAAGCATGGTGTCTATCGATTGATTTTTTCATCATCTGCCACTGTCTATGGTGAACCGCACTATTTGCCTTATGATGAACAGCATCCAACCAATCCTGTGAATCCATATGGTCATAGCAAACGTCATGTTGAGCAAATGCTGGCAGATGTTTGTGTGGCACACCCTAACTTTACTGCCATATCTTTACGATATTTTAATCCAATTGGGGCGCATTCGTCAGGGTTAATCGGTGAAAACCCAAAGGACATACCCAATAATCTCATGCCCTATGTGCTAAAAGTTGCCAAAGGTGAATTACCTTATTTGCAGATTTTTGGTGATGATTATGATACTAAAGATGGCACAGGTGAACGTGATTATATTGACATCATGGACTTGGTGGCAGGTCATATGGCGGCGATGGCATATCTTGCTAACACAGGTCATCATGTCTTTAATCTGGGAACAGGCAAAGGCACAACTGTACTTGAGTTGGTATCGGCATTTGAATTGGCAAATGATTTGAGCATTAATAAAAAAGTGGTGGCAAGGCGAGATGGGGATTTGCCAAAGTTTTGGGCAAGTGTTGATAAAGCCAACATTTTATTAAATTGGACAGCTAAAAACAGCATTAACACAAGTTGTGTGATGGCATTTGGGGTTTTAACTGACTTGAAAAGATAATTTTGTTAAACAACCTTAACCATATACATTTTTTAAAAAATCAAAAAAACTATTATCTGGCACTTCAGTAGTGTAGGTTAGTTTATGTATACTGATGGTATCGGTTATCTGATTAAATTTATCCTTATCAAAGGTATGATGAAGTTCACTGGCTAATAGATGTGGCAAAGTGTCATCAAGTATCTCGCAATTATCGTTTTTTAAATAATTTTTTATTAAAACATCAAACATGATTTGAAATAAAAAATAATGTGGGATGCTGTGAGAGTTTTTCCAGAAATTAAGCATGATGTTTAAGCAATGTTGTACTACTAGATTTTGCTTATCTGCTACCATAAAGCTATTCATAACATTCACAAAGTGCCTGTCATGCCAATTAAAATATTTGGGGTTATGGTTTACCCAAAAATCTTTTCTATCCGCATTTTTATCTCTTTGAAACATAAAAAAACTTTTTTCACTAATATTGTTGTCGATGGTTGCTGTCAATAATATGGTTGCATCTATCCAAATACCACCGTAATTATTTAATAAAGCCAATCGAAGAATGTCTGAAAAAAAAGCTGGTTTAAAAACTCTGGCTTTTTTTTCTATAAAATCAGGTATTTCTAAGTAGTCATGGATATTGCCATTATCAAGGCGAATAACGGTATAATCTCCTTTGTGCATGTTTACTGAGTTAAAGCTCATAGTTACAATATCAGGTAATTTATTGTTAATGCCTTGCCCCCAATACTGCCAAATGACTTTTTGCGTATTTAGTTGCTTTTTTGCTTTAATTTCAATCTTTGGAAATTTTCCTGAAAAATAAACTGAAATAACTTTATCCCAGCACTTAGCCAAATATTCTTGATGGGTCAGTTCCGCTTGCTGCAGTTTCTGTAATCTTATTTTTTTTGGTATAAAAGTTCGATAAAGCCCTTTATAGGGTTTTTGATTAAAAAAGATGATTTTTTGTTTTTCTTTTGGAATGCTAAAAAAGTCATCAAAAAGTTCTATGTTCATAATCATAATCCAAAATGGTCTTTTATCTTTTCAGTAATAGACACTCTTGATGTTTCATCATACTTTTTGAATAATGAAAACCATTGATTTCTCCCTAAGTAGTTAATTTGGAATAATTCAGGTTGTTTATATAAGCACATCATAAAAACACCTTGGTCATCATCAACAATATTATTGTTTAATAGATACGTTTGTTGTTGGATAACTAAATCTTTAAATTTTTTCCAGATTGGTGATGTTGCAACCATACTTCCTCCAATAATATAAACATTATTTTGATAAATTGCCTGTAAAACGTCCATCTCATCATTAAGAACATGATGTTTCTTTATAGAAAATAAGTTTAATTTATTTTTTGAAAAAGGATATCGCCACTGTTTAATGTTATTGAGTGTCTCTTTATTGCGAACGTAACCAAAATCAACCCATGCGACATATAGACTATTGATGTCTGTATGATTTATTGCATAATTTACAAAATAGGTCTTTAGGTTGGTTACTAAAACATATTGACTGTTCCAGTATTCTATGTTTTTTGATAGTTCTTGAGAGATATTTGATAAAAACTCATGGTTACTCTGTATGTCAGCAATTTTTGCTAATATATGATTGAATTTTTTAAATATATTAAGACAAATCACCGTTGTTGGTCTGCTTTTCCGCATCGTCAGTATTTTTTCTTTGAATTTTTCTTCGGTAAAAATCACCATGTTATTATCCAAAGTTGCCAAATAAGAAAAGTATTCAAAATAAGTGTTTGTTGTGCGTTTTAAATGGCTTGGATAATGTTCGGTTGAAATGTTTCCACGTCCAATATCGAAAAAAGCAGTTACTATTGTAATATCGTTCATCGATTTACTCAAGCTTGATGGGGCAATCCATATGGATTGCATTTAAATTTTGAGAAAAATACTTTATAATGCCGCAAAGTTTATCAAGTGTGTGGATGGTTCTGGTTAAGCACAAGATGATTTTTGTTTGCATGATTTTATCATACTATTTTAATTTGCCATACTTTTTTAGAGAATATGAAACATATTATTCAAATTATCAGTCTTATCACGGCTAAACAGCGTAGAGAGCACATCAGCTCTCATTTTGCTCATCTTAATATGCCTTTTAAGTTTTTTGATGCGGTGAACAAAGAGACTTTGCATTTAGTACTAAGCAAATATCCGCTAAATTTTACCAAAGATGGCTTGACAGACGGTGAAAAAGCATGCTTTTTAAGTCATTATCTGCTTTGGCAGCGTTTGTGTGCTAGTGATAACAACTACCTGATTGTCTGTGAAGATGACGTTGTATTAAGTCCAGATGTTGGTAAATTATTAGAAAGCCTACCTGCCATTATGCAAGATTGTGATATTTTAAAGTTTGAAACCATGCTTAGACCTGTGGTGATTGAGCCTGATTGGCAAAAAACATTTGAAGGGTTTGTGCTAAGAAAACTGAAAACCGAAAATATGGGGACAGCAGGCTATGTTGTCTCAAAAGATATGGCTTGCCATTTGGTTAATTTTTTTAAAGATGCCCATATTCATCAACCCATTGACCATTATTTATTTAGGGATTTTTTATCAATGGATAAAAAAATATATCAAACTGTACCCGCATTTGCCATTCAAGATGATGTGCTAAATTCCGACAAAAATCATTTGCGAAGCGATTTGCATGATGAAAGAATAAAAAGAAGAAACAATAAAAGACTGCATTCTAATAAATTGATTAGAGAGTTTTTGCGATTATTTCAACCTTTTAATGCAAGATATCGTAAAGAAAAGAGAGATGATAGGCTTATTGCAAATTATGGTCAAATTATCATATTTAAAACGGATGATTAAATGCTTAAAATTTTCTTGATTAATCTTGATTCTCGTCCAGACAGATTGGCATATGTGTCTAAACAATTAGATGAACTGGGCTTGGATTTTATTAGAATTTCGGCAGTGGTGGGTAAGAATTTGAACTTAGAAGAGCAACGACTCTTTGATAAACGGGGCTTTATTCTGGAACAAAAAAAAGAACTTGTGTTAGGTGAAATTGGTTGTGCCATGTCGCATAGACTAATCTGGCAAAAAATGCTTGATGAAAATATTGACCATGCACTGATTTTGGAAGACGATGTTAATATTGATGAATATTTGGTGGATTTTTTAAAAAAAACAATACATTATCAAGCATTTGATTTTTTAAATTTATCCTTTACCAAACCCTATGAACTTAATGAGCAGGCACTTCATTTTTTGCAGCAGAATGGCATTACGGAACGTCCAAAATTATGGCAATCACGAAAGATTTGGAAAAAAATTGAGTCTAAAAATGGATTTCGTATTTTTAAATTGTATTTTTTTAAAAAGTTTACACTTTGTGAATGTGATTTTGCTCCATCTTTGGGTAGTGGGTATATTATATCTAAATTAGGTGCTGAACATTTTTTGCAAGCAAGTAATGTGATGACATTTCCAATAGATTTGACATGGCGTTTTTCTGCTGGGTTATTAAGACAAGGATTTGTATCAAATGTATTGATAGAGCAATGTTTGGATACGGACATAAAAGGAAGATATGTGGGTTATAAATTAACGCCATTGCAAAAATTACAACGTATTTTTAAGAAAAGTCGTTTTTTAAAACGTCGCATCGCTGTATTAAAAATGTATGGCTTGGAAAAAATGTAGTGAAATAAATGTGGTGAAACAAATGTGGTAAAATAAAGGAATGTAAATGCTTAAAATCTTTTATGTCAATCTTGATGATAGCCATGACCGCAATCAACAGATGATAAAGCAGTTGGATGGTTTGGGTCTGACTTATGAACGTATTTCGGCGGTTTATGGTAAGGATTTGACAGATGAGCAAAAATCTTTTGTTAATTATCATGATTTTTTACTGCGTATGAAGCGCCCCATGCAAGATGGTGAGATTGGCTGTGCCATGTCGCATCGGCTGATTTGGCAAAAAATGCTTGATGATAACATTGAGTATGCGTTAATTTTGGAAGATGATGTGGTGATTGATGAAGATGTGTTGTCTGTCATTCATTGCCCCTCTTTTTATCAATCGTTTGATTTTTTAAATTTATCCTCAAATTTTCCTTACAACCCAAACAGGGCGTATTTAACCCAATTGCTGGCAAATCAACCAACCGCCATTCGCACTGAGCAGAATAACAATTTATGGTCAAAAATTGACTGGGGTAAGCATTGGAAAATCTACAAACTGTATCAACATCAAAAAATCATTGCCTGTGAATGCGACCCTGCACCAGCATTGGCCAGCGGCTATCTGCTGTCAAATAAAGGGGCGAAGTCTTTTTTGCAAGCAAGTCATGTGCTTGATGTGCCGATTGATAATGTGTGGCGACATGCAGACGGTGAGTTGCGTCAAGCATTTTTGTCAAAACTATTAATTATACAGTCAGATATTGATAGCAATATTGGCGATAGAACAAAAACGGTACAATTAACACTCATGCAAAAGCTCAAACGGGCCATGCTTAAACGAAAACCAAACCCACGTCATGCTGATGTTAAGCGAATGTATCATGTTAAATAACGTTACTGTAAATGGCAACGTCAATGGTGATTTAAAAACCAAGCTACTGGCGTCAAAATCCAAGCCAATAATTGTGTTGGCAACGTTTACTTTGCAAGGGGGTGGGGCAGAGCGATTTGTGTTGACATTGGCAAAAGCCTTTTTCAAACTTGGGTTTGATGTGCATGTTATTGGTTTTAAAGCCCAAGTAGATTATGAGTTAACCAATGATGTGACGGTGCATTTTTTGAATTATCAACAATATCGTTGGTTGCCAAAATCATTGCGTTATCCCTTATTTGCCAAAATTTTTGATGGTTTTGTTAAAAAACACATTGGCACGCCAACTCTTATTTTATCTAATTTGTATCAAGTGGATTGTGTTTTACATCACAGCAAATTGGATAACATCGTTTATGTGATACACAATACTTTATCGATGGAATATAAGCTGATGACCTGTCATTTTGATGGTCATCAAAAAAAAATCAATGACTTAAAACAGCTTTATGCCAACCACCCTGTGGTGTGTGTCAGTCATGGTGTGAAAGATGATTTTGTGCAATATTTGGGGCAACACCCCAAAATGACCGCCATTCACAATCCCATTGCACAAGATGACATCAAGAGACAAGCCAATGCCTTTGACGCTCATGCCAAACTGCCGAAGTCCTGTGAGCAGGGTTATCTTATCCATGTGGGTAAGTTCAAACCCCAAAAAGACCATAAATCGTTAATACAAGCTTATGCACAAAGTACGCAAGCATTGCCATTGGTATTGCTTGGCATGGGGGGTGAGATGTCCGCTTGTGAGCAGTTGGCTGATGAGCTGGGCGTTTTAGATAGGGTGATTTTTATGGGGTTTCAGTCCAATCCTTATCCTTTTATTAAGTCTGCCACTGCCATGATATTGGCATCACAATTTGAAGGGTTTGGCATCGTCATTGCAGAAAGTTTAAGCTTGGGTGTGCCAGTGATTTCAACCGATTGCCCACATGGTCCTGCTGAATTGTTGCCAGATAATTGCTTGGTAGAGCTAAATAATCTAAGTGCGTTGACGGACAAAATCAATCAAGTCATGAATAAGCCACAAGACTTTATCACACCGTTTGCAACGCATTTATTACCCGAGTGCGTTGCTCAGGCGTATTTGGATTTTATGAGAGTAAGCAGGGTGGATTAATTGATATTTGTTTGTTGCAACCGCAATCTTGCCCCTTTTTTATCTTCATAATTGGTGAGCAACTTTGCCAAAAAAATGTGTGGATAGCAGTTGTTGTTTACTGTTACTCTTGGCAAAGTCAGTAATTCATCGTTGGTTAATCCTCTTTGGGGCACTACTGTTCTGCCACGATACATGGCGGTGGCGGTATCAAACCCTTGTTGTTTTAACATCGCCACATGGCTTGAGTGAAATTTACCGTATGGATAACAAAAATGTCTCATCGGCACGCCAAGCAACCCTTCTAAAAATTGTTTGCTGTGTGTGATTTCTTGTTCTGCGGTGGCATCGTCAACATCGATTAGGCTGATATGACTGTGCGTATGTACGCCCACTTCCATGCCTGCATTTAGCCACTGTTTAAGCTCAGCATCTGACATGAGTGGATTTTTGGGAATGCCTTTGGCTTCGTCCCATTGATTATGGCCGCCAATGTGTCCGCTCACCACATAGCAGGTGGCTGTAAATCCATGGCGTTGTAAAATCGGTAAGGCCTGCGTTAGGTTGTTGCGATAACCGTCATCAAAGGTAATGCCGATGACTTTGCCCTGTTTTTCACCTTTTAGATAAGGGGTGAGTTCATACATGGATAAGCCTTGATAACCAAGCAATTTGAGTATTTTCATTTGTAGAGCAAATCGTTTGGGTGGCAAGTGCAAGCACTTAAACGGAGCATTTTTGATGGGGTGAGAGATGCTGTGATACATTAAAATTGGGATTTTTTGCATGATGATGGTTTCTTATGAGATTGTTTTATAAAGTTGTTTTGTAAGATTGTTTTTTATGTGGTTGGTCATCGTATCGGTTCTGGTTTAAAAATACGCTTAATGGCTTGGGCAAGCGTCAGCCAAAACGGTCGTTGAAAATTGATGGCATGAATGTTTGCACATTGAACGGCAAAATCACTGTCATCAAACTGTTGCCAAAATGACATCATTTGGCTCTCCACATAAGCTTTTTGTCGTCTGCGAGAAAAATGACGCACGAACTCTTTGCCTTCGATGATTGTGTAATGCTGTTTGAAAATTTCAGCAAAACAGAACTGTTCAACAGTGCGAGCATTGGTCAAGGCCCTAATGGGATACATCAAGTTGCAAGCTTGTAATAAATAAATAACGGCATGACTTTTTACGCCCATGATGAGTGAACTGTACATGGTTGCATGGTCTTGTAAGCGGTAGATGAGCGGTGAGCCGTCTGCTGGGTTGATGTGACTGATATCCTTGCCTTTTAAGCCGTTGATGCCTGCTTTATTCGCTTCACCATAAAGATAATTGCGATATTTTTTATGAGTAAAAATTGCAGACTCTTTTTTGTACATGACCACATGTTTATCATCAATCTTGTCATATAAAGGCATGGGATTGGTTAAAAAATAGGTATCGCTGTCAAAAAATAAAAACTTGCTATGATTATCAGCAATGTGATGCTTGATGAGTAGCTCCATGATATGGGCAAGCCCTAAGGTTTTTAGGCGGTAGTAATAATTATCCTGTGTGGCTATGTGAAATAATTTATCCGATAGGGTTAAGTTAATCAACTCTAAGTCAGTTTGTTGTTGCCAGCTGGCAAAAAAATCAGGGCGTTCAGACAGCACAATGACGGTGGGGCGCTCATGCCCATCAATCTGAGCAAAAAAGCTCAAAATACTCAGTTTAACACCATCATAATACATTTTGTCATCACCATAAACCACATAGCATAAAAAATGCGAACGTGGTGTGGCATGTTGGGCTTGTTGGGCAAGTTTTAACGCTTGCCAATCTTGGCTTGGTAAGTCATTTGGTTCAACCAAGGTGTTAAAAGTCTGGACATCTAACATGACATTGTTTGGCATGGGTTACCACCAACGTGTGCGTTCACGGGTATGGCGATTTTTTGCACGGCTATATATGTTATTGTTGCTGTCTAATTGCAACCGCTCAAACACGTCAATGACGATTTGTCCCAACTCATGTTCATCGCACAGTTTGTCTAGTCTCCATCGCATGTTTCTTAGCGTGTCATCTGTTCCAACTGCCATGGCAGAGATGCCATCAAATAACGCCACTCGTTTGGTTTGTAGGGTTTGTTTGATGTGTTCGTTTTCTGTTAAATCTGTGCCATTCACTTGGCAAAGAAGCCGTTCGGTTTCGTAAGATTTTATGGTATTGATAAGCATCACAGCGTTCATCAACAATGCCCTTAAACCAAAATCATCATCACAATCAATAAAAGTATCACACGCAGAAATCAACCAGCGTGTGTTTAATGATTTTAATAAAAAATCCTTTTCGCTTAACCATAAGGCTTTGAATTTCTCATAATTATCCACCACATCAATGTCACGGCGAATAAGCACGATAAGTGTGGCATGATAATGATTGATTTTAGGTTCACCGATAAACTCATGGCGTAAATTATCGATATGTTCGTGCAAATTTTTGGCAGAACCGAAAGTATAAGTTTTGTCTTGACCGTTGATAATGGTAGATTTTAGTTCGTTAATATCAACATCGGTGAGTGTGTCATAGAGCTGGTTTGCCCCAAAACGGCGTTGATGACGGCTAAACGAAAACCATTGTTCAAGACGAGATTTTTTTCTGGGTGGCATGATACATTCCAAAAGTCATTGACAATTATTGACTATTGACAGTTATTTTTGATGATGATAAATCCATAATAATACATATTTGTCCAAGGTATAAAACATCAACACTACTGAAGCCATCCACCCATAACGCCCTGCTAAAAATTGCCCACGTAGCCAATATTCTCGAATGAATGAAAACACACTTCGTAACCCTGCTGTCAATAAAGAGCCGTGCTTACCTTGCTGGTGGTTATCCATTGCCCAATCATTGGCATAGCGAATGCGTTTGACAAGATAATGATACAAATCATCGTTGGTATGATGGTGCTGCAAACCGTTTAGTTTGACGATTTGAGCATCTTGGGTATCAACCGATTCATGCACTTCCAAATCATTATAGCCCAAATGGCTGGGATAAAGGCGATTTTCCCAATCTCGATACCAACCATTTAAATGGGTGGGAATGCCACAAAAATAATTAACCCGAGCAAACGCATAAACCTTATCCTGTTGCACAGGATTTTTGAGTATATCGGTAATGGCTTGTCGCAAGGGTTGGTCAAGGCGTTCATCAGCATCAAGCACAAGCACATAATCGCCTTTGGCATAAGCTTGAGCAAGCTGTCGCTGTTTGCCAAAGCCTTGCCAATCGGTATTGACATGCCATTTTGCCCCATAACTTTCGGCGATTTGGCGTGTGTTATCAGTACTGCCACTGTCTAACACAATGATTTCATCAACGATATCATGCACCGTCTCTAGACATGCTTTTAGGTGTTTACTTTCATTTTTACAAATCATCACCAATGACAGCGTGGATTTTTTTTGTGAGACATTAATGGGTTTTAAGTTTTGTGCCATCGCCACAGAATGTAAAAAAGCGTGTTCGGCTTGGTTGTGGGTTAAATCATACAGACAAGCATATTTATTAAATGTATATTGGGTAAAAAATAATGAATAAATTAGCCCATAACGACCTTGTAAGAATCGACCGTCAAGTAGGTATTGTTTAATAAATGCCCATAAAGGATTAAACACAACTTTATAAAATTTACCCTTTTTGCCTTGAGCGTGCCTGTCATCTGCCCATGCTTTGGCATAATCTAAGCGTTTATTGAGCCAAAATATCGGCGTGGGGGCGGTGTGGTGGTGTAAAAAACCGCTTAACTTTTTGGTTGTTGCGTCATTTAATATCACAGATTCATGCACTAGGTTGTTGTCATATTGAAACTTTTTGGGATACAGTCGCCAATGGGCCTTAACCCCCCATAAGGCATTATCAATTTGATGCCCAAAGACAAAATCAAGCCGTTTGATGCCATAAACCGTATCGGTAGGGGGAGTTTTGATGACCTTTAAAATGCTGTTTTTGAGCTGTGGCGTTACCACTTCATCAGCGTCCAATGCCAAAATCCAGTCGCCTGTGGCATAAGATTGGGCAAGCTGTCGCTGTTTGCCAAAGCCTTGCCAATCGGTATTGACATGCCATTTTGCCCCATGACTTTGGGCAATTTTTTGACCATCATCGGTGCTGCCACTGTCTAAAATGATGATTTCATCTACCCAATCGGCAATGGCAGGCAAAGAAACCTTAAGATTGTCAGCTTCGTTTTTGACAATCATCACGACAGATATCGTATAATTTGATGATTGTTTCATTGTGGAGGTGCCTGTATCTCATCAGCTTTTGGCATCAGTAATTGCCCATCAAAAGGCGTTAGATTACCATATGCTTGGGTATGCTCAAAAAATATGGGTATATCATCTGGGTTTTCTTGTTCGGTTTTTGGTAAAAAAGTATTACGTGTTTGATTATGTGTTTTAATGCCTAACCAATCAGCTAAAAACCATACAAAGCCATGGCCTGCTTGTGGCGTATTATTTTCTATACGTTCGCTGTCATCACTGGATAATTTAAATAAAGGCGTGCGTAAAGTAAATTGTGTGTCATCATGTTTGAGTTTGGTTTGGTGTAAGCCATGGTCAGATGTATAAACCATACTAAATGGTTGGTTGTTATCTTTATTGGCAGTATGTAATAGTTGATAAATTTCTTTTAAAAACATATCAGTTTGGTAGATGGTGCTTAAATAATCTGCTAAATCATCATTATCAAAATAAAAACGTGGGCGTTTATTATCTAAGCGTTTAACAAAACGAGGGTGTGAACCCATAAGATGTATGGCAATGAATTTGGGCTTGTCTGATGGAGAGTTTATCGCTTTTTCTATTTCTGCTAACATTTCATGATCAAGTCGGTGAGTCTTGGTTGGAGCGTGGTCACCATAAAAATACACGTGATTGGCTTGGCTAGCAATATATGAAACTTCATTATCAAACACACCCACGTGTTCTTGATTAGAAATCCAATAAGTTTCAATACCAGCTTGATTTGCTAAGGAAAAAATACTGTTTTGAAATTCCACTTTTTGTGGGTTGGGAATGGTTAAAAGTCGTGGTACTGATGTGGTTGTATGACCTGCTGGTGAAATGAATTGATTGTATTTAACTCCGTTGACATTATCTAAAAAAGGGGTGGTTTTGACAGGATAGCCATATGACGACATATAGTATTTAGACATACTTTCACCCAAGACAAACACATGATTTTTATATTTTGGGGCATAAGTAGATATTTGCCAATCAATTGGTTTTTTAGAAAGTTCTTGCAGATTATTTTGGTAATTTTTATAAAAATGATAACTTGTGGTGGTATAGGGAATAATATTTAGGATTTTAGAAAAATGCCATTTAAAATATGAATGCTTGATTGGTATGATACTGCCAATAAATACTAAGATTAAAATGATAGAAAACCAATAAAAAAATTGACGCTGTTTATGTGTTGCTCTAATTTTTTTTGTTAAAAAAAGTATGATGAGTGTTAAAATGATAATGCCAAGATAAATCCATAATGTCAATGGGTCAAAAAATTCCGTTACTTCATTGCGGTTGGTTTCCAAGGCAGAAAAAATCATAGCCGAGGTTGGATAGCCATATTGTAAACCAATCGGAAAAAACAATATCCACACTAAAAATAGTGGGCTTAATAATTTAAAAATAATTGGTTTTAGCCATAAGAAATTGATAATGACCCAAATAAGTAAGATGTCATGTACGTGAGGCTGATTGCCTGACACTCCCCAACATAGCAATGTTGCGAATAATAACGTTGCGATGAATATGAGATAATTATAATATTGAAATGGTTGATTATGATGGATTTTCATATTTATTAGCTTCATCTCTATCTTTTTTAATCATTGCCAATAATCCTTAACCCAAGGCGTTGGCAATACTTTACGATACCATTTGCCACTTTTACCGACAATCGCATCAGGTGGATTAATCTCTCCATGAAAAATGACGATTTTTGCTGTATCTGGCAGTTGTGGTGGTTTGATAAAACTGATGGGAAAGGGTTGTACGCATTGGTATTTAAAGCTGACGCACCAACGGCTGTCCCAATATTCTAAATGATGATGCGTTTGTAGATAATTGGATAAAAATGCTTGTTCGTGGCGGAACTGCCGACGAATGGTATCAAAATTTTGTTCAAAGTGGCTTAATAAGTTAGGATACGTGTTTTGCCCAATGTCAAAACGATATACTGAGCTGTTACCCACCATTCGCCAAGGTTTTTTCCAATCACGAATGATCATCACGCTGTCATCATGCTGTGTCTTGTGGGTAAAAAAACAGTCGATGTTATCAACAATGACGATGTCAATGTCTAAAAATAATGCCACACCTTTTAAATCATAAAGCTGTGGTTTAAATGTGGTGAGTTTTTTCCAACCACGTTCGGGTAGATGACTGGGTATGCTTTTGGCAAATTGTAAATCAGGGATTGGATAGCAGTGAATGTTTGGGTCAATGCCTTGGTCATCATCGGTTAAGCACACCATTTGAAATGGTAAGGTTAAATTTTTTTTAACCATCTTGTACAGTCGGTTGACGTATTGTGCAGGGTATTTTGTACCCCATTTCATACAGATGACGTAGCGAGTTTGGGTCATGGTTTAATCTTTTTTGTTGTTAGATTTGTTGTCAGAGAATTTGCTTGTCAAGGCGCTTGTCAAGGCATTGAGTTGTTTGCTGTTGGCTTGATAGACATCATCAATGTTTGGGACATATTTAAAACGCCGATAACCCCACATATAATGCTCAGATAAAGGGGTTATCATGGTTTGCATGGCATGATTAAGAGCGGTGGTTGCGACGGTACTGTCTTTATCGTATAGCGCAGGTTGGTTGAGTTCATAACAATGCACATCAAAACCGTTACCGTCAGTACGGCGAATGCAGGCCAGTCCCACCAAGGCACAACCTGTTTTACTGGCAAGTTTGGGGGCAAGGGTGCTAGATAACGTGGGAATGCCAAAAAATGGCACAACCACTCCGCCAGATGGGTCTGGTACGTGGTCAGGTAAGACAATGCTAAATCCACCTTGTTTTAGGGTTTTAAAGATGGATTTGACGCCCGTGGCATCGGTGGGAACTAAGGTGGCATTGAGACGTTGACGACCTTGTAGCACAAATTCATTGCTCAGTCTTCCCTTAACAGGTTTGTACATGATGGTGGGTGAGCCAAATTGATTGAGCCATGCGTTCATGATTTCCCATGTGCCTAAGTGCGGTACGATGGCAAGCATGCCATTGGGGTTCTTTAATCCTGCTTGTAGAATATGTGGGTCATGTACTTGCTTAATTTGCTGAATGCTCCAGTTGGGCGGCATTGCCCAAGATTTGATTGATTCGACACTGCTTAGGGCTTGGTTGGTAACGATGGCATGATGCAAGGCTTGTTTTTGCTTTGGGCTAAGATTGGGGTATGCCAGTGAAAGGTTGGTGTTGATGGTGCGATGCAGTTTCAGGTTGGGAAATTGTTTCATTCCCCAAGCCACTAAATGTGCCAATACCCGTAATACGGACATTGGCACATATTTAAACAATGAATAGGGGTTCATGATGTCAGTGTCAGCAAGATGGGATAATGGCTATTTCGCTGATGCCAGCTCTTGCTTTTGCTCACGTAAGCGAATGCCCAAATCACGCAACTGCTTGTTGTCCACTTCAGCTGGGGCCTGGGTTAATGGGCAGTCAGCGGTTTTGGTTTTGGGGAAGGCGATGACATCACGGATAGAACCTGCCCCAACCATCAGCATGATTAGACGATCCAGCCCAAAAGCAATGCCCCCATGTGGTGGCACACCAAACTTTAACGCATCTAATAAGAAGCTGAATTTTTCTTCGGCTTCTGCTTGGTTGATGCCCAATGCTTCAAACACCGCTTCTTGCATATCGACGGTATTGATGCGTAGGCTTCCACCACCGATTTCTGTGCCATTTAGCACCATGTCATAAGCGATGGATAGGGCAGTCTCAGGTGAGTCTTTTAGTTCTTGCACACTGCCCTTAGGTTTGGTAAAGGGGTGGTGCATTGATGTCCATTTGCCGTCATCTGTCTCTTCAAACATGGGGAAGTCCACCACCCACAGTGGCGCCCATTCACAAGTTGCCATGTTCATATCATGACCAACTTTGACACGCAATGCTCCTAAAGCATCATTAACCACACGGGCGTTGTCTGCCCCAAAGAAAATTAAATCACCATTTTGGGCGTTGGTGCGTTCGATGATGGTTTTTAGGGCATCGTCATGGATATTTTTGATGATTGGGGATTGTAGCCCTGACTCTTTATCCACGCCGTTATTGATGTTGGTGATGTCATTAACTTTGATGTATGCCAAGCCTTTTGCCCCATAGATGCCCACAAACTTAGTGTATTCATCAATTTGTTTGCGAGTCAGCTCATTGCCATTAGGAACACGCAACGCCACCACACGCCCTTTGGGGTCGTTGGCAGGACCTGCAAAGACTTTAAAGTTCACATCTTGTAATACATCTGCCACGTCAATCAGCTTTAATGGAATGCGTAAGTCAGGCTTGTCAGAAGCATAATCACGCATGGCATCGGCATAGGTCATGCGTGGGAATTTGCCCAAATCCACATCTAACATGGTCTTAAATAAATGCTTAATCATGCCTTCGTTGATGTCCATGATTTCTTCATCGGTTAAAAATGACGTTTCAATATCCACTTGGGTGAATTCTGGTTGGCGGTCGGCACGTAAGTCTTCATCACGAAAGCATTTGGCAATCTGATAATATCTATCAAAGCCCGACACCATCAGTAATTGTTTAAATAACTGTGGCGATTGTGGTAAAGCAAAAAAGTTACCTTGACGTGTGCGACTGGGTACAAGATAATCTCTTGCGCCTTCAGGAGTGGCACGGGTCAAGATGGGGGTTTCGACATCTAAAAAGCCATGTTCATCTAAATAGCGACGAATGACAGAAGTGGCTTTAGCACGAAATATCATGCGTTCTTGCATTTCTGGGCGACGCATGTCCAGATAGCGATATTTTAAACGCAATTCTTCTGAGACGTTTAAGTTGTCATCATTGAGTGGAAATGGTGGCGTTTCGGCTTTTGCCAGTACCGTGATTTGTTTGCCCAACAGCTCAACCTTACCACTGGTCATGTTGGGATTTTCAGTCCCTTGATAGCGACTTCGTACTCGTCCTGTGATTTGTAAAACATACTCTGAGCGAGCGGCATCTGCGGTGGCAAAGGCCTCTGGGGTGTCAGGGTCAATGACCACTTGTAAAAGACCATGGCGGTCACGCATGTCTAAAAAGATGACCCCCCCATGGTCACGACGACGGTGTACCCAACCCACCACGGTGATGGTTTGGTCGATAAGCGCTTCGCTGACATTGCCACAATATTGAGTACGCATTTGACTGCCCATAAAATTCACTGCCTTAAAATCAAGATAAATAACATTGAGATAAATAAAATTGAATATCAATCATCGAGTAAAAATAAGTTAATGGCTAATTATGCCTTTTTGTGGCTTGGCTGACAACCTTACTGTTTCACTTGTGGTTAAAAACTTGTGGTTAAAAGATGTTGAATGTGGCAAATGATGGGTCAACGTGAGATGAGATAAAATAAACAGTTAAAAGCAAACAATCAAGAGTAAGCCTAAGTAATTAAGCGTAAGCAGTTAAGAGACAGTGGCATTATATGCTATGATAGGCAACACAAAAAAACGCTGTTTTACTTGATGTGTTTTACCCTTTGCATGTTACCCATTTAAGTCAGTTTTCCATTAAATCCGTTCTCCATTAAAACAAAAGGATAAACTCCAGTCATGGATTCATTAAATGTCATCAACATTTTATATCTGGTGGGTGCGTTGCTGATATTTTTTAGCATCATGGCAAGTACGGTATCAGCACGGCTTGGCATGCCATTGTTGTTGTGTTTTTTGGGTGTGGGCATCTTGGCAGGTGAGCAAGGTGTGCTGGGCATTCATTTTGCTGAGTATGGATTTGCCAATTTTATTGGACAAGCAGCACTGGCGTGTATCTTGCTTGATGGTGGTCTTAGGACATCGTTTCAGTCGTTTAGAGTGGGTTTGCGTCCTGCCATTACTTTGGCAACGTGGGGAGTGTTTGCCACGGTTTTGGTGTTGGGTTTGTTTGTTACTTGGCTGATGGATTTAGATTGGCGACTGGGTCTATTGATGGCTGCGATTGTTGGTTCAACCGATGCAGCAGCGGTGTTTTCCTTACTGAGAAATGGTGGTGTCAAACTCAACGAACGGGTACAAGCTGCTCTTGAATTAGAGTCAGGGGCAAATGACCCATTAGCAATTTTGTTGGTAACAGGACTGATAGCGTTAAATGTTGACCCTAATGGGCTGAATATGGCTGGCTTTATGCTGTTGTTGTTGCAGCAAATTGGGGTGGGCTTAATCATGGGCATTGCTGGGGGGTATTTGCTGTCTAGACTATTGCCAAAATTGGCATTGGCAGAGGGCATGTATGCCATTTTGATTATGTCGGCAGGTCTTGGCGTGTTTGCTGCCACCAATTTGCTGGGTGGTAGTGGTTTTTTGGCAGTGTATTTGACGGGTATTTTAATTGGTAATTATAAAGTGCGTGCCACCGAACATGTGCTTAGGGTGATGGACAGCTTTGCTTGGCTGTCACAAGCGGTGCTGTTTGTGGTGTTGGGTATGTTGGTTACGCCATCAAATGTGCTTAATGTCTGGTATTATTCATTTGCCATTACCGTATTTATGATTTTTGTTGCCAGACCTTTGGCGGTGTTCACAAGTCTTAAACCATTTAAGTTTAAAAACCGTGAGATTGGTTTTATTTCTTGGGTGGGGCTAAGAGGGGCTGTGCCAATTACCTTGGCCATTTTACCCATCATGGCTCAGGTAGAAGATGCGTTTTTATTGTTTGACATCACCTTTGGTGTGGTGGTGTTGTCTTTGCTTGTGCAGGGCATGAGCATTCCATTTATGGCAAGTCGTTTTAATGTGCGATTGCCAACCAATGACGACCCTGAAGCTCATTTGGAGATATGGGTATCGGACAAAGAACGCATTAATTTGTATAAGTTTGTGGTAAAATCTGGTGCGTTTGCCGTTGGTCGCCACCCAACCAGCATCACCAACCGCCTAAGCTCAGATGACATTCAGCTGTTCGCTTTGGTACGTGGTTCACATTTTTTACCTGTTCATGCAGACACGGTCTTAAAGCCCAAAGATGAGGTGTGGTACGCTTTACATGGGGATTATGCCAAAAAAATTGCCACCATTTGTAATGACAGCAACATCAATTTGCAATCACATGATGACTTTTATGGTGATTGGTTGGTGTCGCCCCATGCCAAATTGGTGGATTTGCCATTTTTAAAGTCTTTGCTAGACCAAGATTGCCCCAAATCCACCTTACCAAAACACATCAATAACCAAACTGTGGCAGAGTACATGCTTTTTGAGCTGGAGACCAAACCTGTGGTTGGTGATACGATAGATTTGGGCAGTGAATGGGCGTTAATCATTCATCAGATGAATGATGATGGCAGTATTCGCAGTATCGGTCTAAAGCATTTACAAAGTAAAGACGTTGATTAAAAAATGGTTAAATATAAAAAGATGTAAAGGTAAAAAGATTGTAAAAATGCTGATGATGCCCCATATTAAGGTTTTGGGACAGACCCCAATGTCCCAATGTCCCAATGCCCCAATGTCCCAATGCAACGTTGCTGACATGCTGTTTCTCATGCTGTTCCTAATACGTAAAGTTCTTAACACGTAAAACAGTGATGTTATTAAAAAGTGATGTTATTAAAAAAAGTAACGTTATTAAAAAAATAGAAAATTGACGGAAATTAAATATGTTATTTCATTCGGATAAAACCCCCATTGAGCTTAAAGTCATTCACCTAAACCAAAAACAGCAAAAACGTCGTGAACAGCTGTTGGCAGCCAAAAACGACAAAAATGGGCTAAAACAGCTCAAAAAAAGCCTGGCCAAACAAGCCAAAAAGGCACTAAAAGATAACCTAAAAGGCAAAAATAAAGGCAAAAAAAGCGTCTATGTCATTGATTTTGATGGTGATATCAAAGCATCAGCGGTCAAACATTTGCGTGAAGAGATTAGCACCATTTTAAGTTGTGCTGAGCAAGGTGATGAAGTGGTGGTGCGTTTGGAGTCCCCTGGTGGGCTGGTGAATGGTTATGGCTTGGCAGCGGCTCAGTTGGTACGCATCAAAGATGCCAACTTACATTTGACCATTTGTGTGGATAAGGTGGCAGCCAGTGGGGGCTATATGATGGCGTGTGTGGCAGATAAAATCTATGCCGCCCCCTTTGCTGTTATTGGCTCGATTGGTGTGGTGGCTCAGCTTCCTAACTTTAATAAGGTATTAAAAAATCATGACATTGAATACGAAATGTTCACCGCTGGCGACTACAAACGCACCGTAACAATATTTGGTGAAAATGATGATAAAGACCGTGCTAAATTTCAACAAGAAATTGAGCAAACCCATCAATTATTTAAACACTTTGTAACCACCTACCGTCCCAAACTTGACTTAGATGCTGTGGCAACAGGTGAGCATTGGTATGGTGAAGATGCCCTAAATTTGGGCTTGGTTGATGAGCTTAAAACATCTGATGCTTATCTGTTAGAAAAAATGCAAACGCAAGAAGTCTATGTCTTGCATTCGCAGACAAAACCAACGCTTGCCCAAAAACTTGGCTTTGCTGCCATGGCAGAGCAGTCTGCCAGTTGTTTAATTGACATGGTAAGCGATAAATTACCACAAGTCATCACTCAGCTAAACAATGGCAAACGCAGTTGGTTTTAACCAGTTGGTTTTAAAAAAGTGAGTTTTAACAGCATGTGAGCCATATTAAGCCACATATCACAAGGTCATACCATAAGAACGTCAATGCCTATTTCTGTGTTAACACTTCTTCCCCCAGTCCTTGCCAAAGATCGCCATTTTTTAGAGCAACAGGTGCGTCAATCCATCTCGCAACTTGTCTTTGAGCAAGGCAACTTTGAGCAAGGCAACTTTGAGCAAGGTAAAAAGCAGGGAAAATCAGCTCAAGCCAATCAAGCTGATTTAACTCTTGACGATTTGCCAGCCAAACTTGTTGATAAAATCAGCAAATCACATCAGGCAGTACAAGCAAGGAAAAACAGCGTGCCAATCATCACACTGAACGATGATTTGCCCGTGAGTCACTCTGCTGATGTGTTGGTTAATGCCATTCAAAAACATCAGGTCATCATCGTGGCAGGGGAGACAGGCAGTGGTAAAACCACCCAACTGCCTAAGATTGCTCTGCTTGCTGGGCGTGGGCTGACAGGACAAATCGGACATACTCAGCCCAGACGGTTGGCGGCTCGCAGTGTCGCTAATCGCATTGCTGATGAACTTGGTGAGCCATTGGGTCAGTCAGTGAGCTTTAAGATTCGCTTTAATGAGACAGGCTCGCCCAAGTCATTGATTAAGCTGATGACTGATGGCATTTTGTTGGCGGAGCTGTCGCATGACCGTTTTTTGACTCGTTATGACACCATCATCATTGATGAAGCTCACGAACGCAGTCTAAATATTGATTTTATCATGGGATATCTTAAAAACCTGTTACCCAAACGCCCTGATTTAAAGGTCATCATCACATCAGCGACGTTAGATACCCAGCGGTTTAGCCAGTATTTTAGTCAGTATGACCCCAAAACTAAGCGGTTAACGCCTGCCCCTGTTTATCAGGTTGAAGGTCGCAGTTATCCTGTGGAAGTTCGGTATCGCCCACTGACTGATGAGCCTGTGCATGGCAGTGATGATGATGCTTTTGATGAATTTGAAGACAATCTGCCCCGTGCGGTGGTGGCGGCAGTGGAAGAATGTTTTGCTGATGCCCATGATAAAGGACATGCTGACCAAGCGGATATTTTAATTTTTGCAGCGACAGAAGCTCAGATTCGTGATTTGCAAGAAGTGCTACAGACGCATGGACCCAAGCACACGCAAGTATTGCCTTTATATGCACGGCAAAGTTATCGTGAGCAGCAACGCATTTTTAACCCATCAGGGGGCAGACGCATTGTCATCGCCACCAACGTGGCAGAGACTGCCTTAACCGTGCCAGGTATCCGTTATGTGATTGATTTGGGATTTGCACGCATTTCTCGCTATTCACATCGCTCACGCATACAAAGACTGCCCATTGAAGCAATTAGCCAAGCGGCCGCCAATCAGCGAAAAGGTCGTTGTGGGCGTGTTGCCCCTGGTGTGTGCATTCGTTTGTATGCTCAAGAAGACTTTGAATCTCGTCCTGTGTTTACTGACCCTGAGATTTTGCGAACCAATTTGGCATCTGTGATGCTGCAGATGGCAAATTTACGGCTTGGGTCAGTCGATGGATTTGATTTTATTGAACCGCCAGATGGTCGCTTGGTCAATGATGGGCGAAAACTGCTTGATGAACTTGGAGCAATCAAAACCATTGCCAATAAAAACAGCCGTCATCAATCCAAGCGTCAGCAGACGCTTGATGACATTCAACTGACTGACATTGGTAAAAAAATGGCACGCATGCCCATTGACCCCAGACTTGCCCGCATGTTGGTGGCAGGGGTAGACTTTGATTGCCTGCCCCAAATGCTCATCATCGTGTCGGCATTGGCCGTGCAAGACCCAAAAGAACGCCCATCGGATAAACGCACCCAAGCCGATCAAAAACATGCCTTATTCCGAGTGGAAGATTCGGACTTTTTATTTTATCTGAAACTTTGGCAGGTGATATTTGCCAATGATGATAATAAGTTGTCCAATAACGAAGTCAAAAAATTTGCCAAAAAGCATTATTTAAGCTTTCCAAGGCTAAGAGAATGGAAAAAAACCCATGGCCAACTGACACAGATGGTGGCAGATTTGCGTCTGTTAAACAATTCTCATGGCAAAACTGACCACAGCCATGATGACGATACTGATGTCATGGCTTTATTAACCCAACCGACCCAAGACAATCCTGTCAAGGTCAATCATAAAACCAATGATAAAACGAATGATAAAGATAACCCAAGAGCCTTACATTATGCCAATCTGCATCGTGCATTATTGACAGGTTTATTAAGCTTTATCGCCCATAAGACGGATACTCGTGGTGAATATCTGGCAGCAAGGCAACAAAAAACTCGCATTTTTCCTGCCAGTGTGTTGTATAAGCAAAATCCGCCTTGGGTGATGGCGTTTGAAGTGGTGGAGACATCGCAAGTCTATATGCGAACCCTTGGCAAGATTGAGCCTGAATGGATACTTTCAACAGCAGGTAAGTTGCTTAAATATCATTACTATGAACCACATTGGTCAAAAAAAACAGGTAAGGTACAAGCTTATGCTCAAATCAGCTTGTTTGGTTTGATTGTTGTGGGCAAACAGCTCACCAATTATGAACAGGTCAATCTGACCGAATCTCGTGAAATTTTTATTCGAGATGGGTTGGTAACTGGTGATTATGGTCGGAATCCCCCTTTTTTACAGCATAATATGGATAAGATTGCCGATGTTGCTCGCATTGAAGACAAGCTAAGACGCAGAGATTTGTTGGTTGATGAAGAAGCGTTGTATCAATTTTATGACCGTAAAATCCCACAACATGTTGCCAGTCGTAAGACATTTGAAGACTGGCGGACAGAAGTTGAAGCCAAAGACAGCCAGTTTTTGTTTTTTACTGATGATGATGTGCTGACTCAAACCGCACCAACCACAGGTGATTTTCCTGAAAATTGGCAGTTGGGTGAGTTAAAATTACCCTTAACTTATGTGTTTGACCCCGCCAGTGATGATGACGGTGTGAGCATTCGTGTGCCATTGGCTGCCTTACCACAATTAGATGCTGTTGAGCTTTTGTGGGGCATTGCAGGGTGGCGATATGAATTGGTGTTGCAGTTATTAAAATCTTTACCTAAAGAGATTCGTCGTCAAATTGTTCCCATTCCTGATACCGCTGATGAATTGTATGATGAACTGGAGCATGACCATCAACAAGGATTGTTAAACCAGCTATGTCAAGCCCTGAACAGTCGTGGCATCGCAGTCACCCCAAAAGACTTTGATTCCAGCAAAGTAGACCGATATTTGCAACCACAAATCTGTGTGGTCGATGACAAAAACCGCCTAATCGAAAAAGGGCGAGACTTACAAACCCTACAAATTCGCCATGCCAGCGAAACCAGCCAAGCGGTGCATGAGCAGGCAGGGCGACATGATGACTTTCCTGAGCATTTTAAATTTGCCATTATCCGTCACCGTGCAGGCGTGGTGATGAAAGAATTTTCTGCCTTAGTGAGTGATGATGCTGGCATGGCGGTGTCCATTCATCAGTTTACTGATTTAAATGTTGCCTTACATGCCCACCGTCAAGGGGTATTGACCTTAATCAAAAGGAATTTGGGGGCAAAACAAAAACAGCTCACCAGTCAGATTGACAAGTCGTTTAAGCTGGCGTTTGCCCCATTGGGTGAGCTTGATAAGCTAAAAAATATCATCATTGATGCCACTTTAGATGCGTGCCTAAGTGGTGCATCAGGCGGTGCATCAGATGGCATGTCTCAGACACAAATCGCCAAATTTATTCATGATGATGCCTTGCCACAATCCATTGATGACAGATTGTATCAGCTGGCAAGTCATTTACCATTGACCCAAGCTCAATATGAACAAAGCAAAAAAGCGGTACTCAATGCCTTTTTGCCAATGGGACAAACGGTGTTAAAGCTGTTAAAAGAAGTCTACACTCGTTGGCAACACATTCGCCAAACCTTGTTGATGCTAGACCGTGATGTGTTTGCTGAGTCGATAGATGACATCGAAGACCAGCTAGATGACTTGCATTTGGCTGATTTTGTCTATCGCATGGCGTATGACAGGTGGCAACAATACCCCAGATACCTTGAAGCCTTGGAAATTCGGCTAGAACGCTTGCCACATAATTTAGAAGGTGATGTCGATGCGGTGTATGCGTTAGATGAACATATGGAGAGACTGGCAGGGCGAGCCGATGACCCTGCCATCAGTGAATACCGTTGGTTGGTGGAAGAATACCGCATTCAGCTGTTTGCCCAACCGATGAAAACTCGTGTGTCAGTATCTGATAAACGGCTCAAAAAACTGTGGGAGTCGCCATATTGAACAAGCAAGTGGCCCTAGACCCTTTAATCACAGATGAACGTCTAACCTTTGAGCAGGTCAATGCCATATATGGCTTGTACACGGCTGATATGGTTAACAACATCATTCATGTCTCATCTGAGTATGAAACTGACCGAATCAGCATCACAGGTTATCTTTATCCAAACAGACTACAAAAGGAGCTTAACAGCCCAAAATCCAGTTTTATTGATGGTAAAAGCCCGAATATGCCAAACACACACACGTTGAGCATTGGCATTGATGAAGCAGGTAGAGGCCCATTGCTTGGTGGGGTCATGGTGTCAGCGGTGCTGTTGCCAACCATATTATCGGGTACGTTTGTTCAATTATCTGATGATATTAACTTTAAGAGCAGTCTATTGGCAGGGCTCAATGACTCAAAAAAATTGACTGCCAAACGTCGTGAGCAATATGCTCAAGCCATACAAGACACCGCCATTGGGTATGTGCTGGTTGATGTGCCAGCAGTGGTGATAGATGGCATTAATGTTTTGCAAGCATCATTATTAGCAATGCAGTTGGCAAGTGATACGATGCTTAAGCAAATCAGTGCTGGCATCTATGATGTCTATGGATATGATGGTGATGGTGGCGTTGGCGATAAAAGCATCATAAAGCGACTACAAATCAAGCCATTGGTTGATGGCAATCGCTTACCATCATTAATGATGACAGACCACCATCACTTATGGCAACCACTGATACAGACTTATGATTGGTCAGTCAGTCAGCTATGTCCGCAAGCCATTATCAAAGGTGATATGTTGCATAGTAGCATCGCTGCTGCCAGCATCTTAGCCAAAGTCAGTCGAGATAAGCAGATGCTGGTCTTAGCCAAGCGTTATCCTCAATATTTGATTGACAAACACAAAGGTTATCCAACCCAAGCCCACCTGCTTGCGATTGCTGAGCATGGCATACTACCAGAGCATCGGCGTAGCTTCGCTCCCATTAAATCCCTAAGGCATTTGATAAAGGGTGTTTAATTTAAGGGGTGAATGATTGTCTAAAATTTTTAGTTTAAAATAATCATGTTTGTCAATTTTTTCTAAGGAAAAATGAAACATGTCATGTTCATTGTTTTTATGGAGCAGAAGAAATCTTGCAAAAAATAATTGTTTAGACTGTTTGCTGTAATTGTCTAGCAGTTCAATTAACTGATGATGAATGCAATACACATCATCTTGTATTGTCTGACAAAGACTTTCGTCATATCGATAATAACCATACTTCTTAGATTGATGGTCATTTATATGATGAAATTTTAAAAATCTTTCTTGGGTAATTTTAAAGATGTCATCATCAGAAATGATTAGGTAAATATGAGACATAGACGCACTTAAAAATTGAACATTTGTCATTAATAATGGTTGCCATTAATGATGGAGACTAAAACTCATCTAAATTCTCAAATAATCAAGCATGACGTATGACACACTGCCAATCAACGACATAACCAATGACATGAAAAACACCCTTAGAGAAAACCCATTGAGTAAACCAAATAGCACAAAGTTTAGGATTAACATGATAAAAAAGTAGATAAGACATTTTTTTATCATGCTACTAATCCCTGCCAACGTTTGTTTAATATCCAATGTGAGCATGTCATCATAATCCATTTTTTGACCATTTACTTTTTGACCACCTGCTTGTTGAGTAAAAAAAGTTAAAAGTTAAGTGAAATCAGTGATTATCTATGGTAGATATTTATTTAACAATAAGACTTTTTTATTCATTAAAAACACCCCAAAGGTTGTCTCACTTTTGGAGTGTGGTTTAAAATCATCGATGGGCTTTTTTAACCATTTGCAACATTAAAAATGGCAACATTAAACATTAAACATTGTCATACTAAAAATTAGTACGATAACTCAGCACGGCGGTTTTGGGCATAGTCAGCTTCAGTACTGCCAGTGGCGATGGGTTGTTCTTCACCATAGCTGACCACTTGAATGTTGGCAGGATTTACGCCTTGAGATGTTAAGTAATCACGCACTGCTTGGGCACGACGTTCGCCTAATGCCATGTTGTACTCACGGCTACCACGCTCATCAGTATGCCCTGCAACCAGCACACTGGCATTTGGGTTGTTAGACAGTAAGTTGGCATGTTGGTCAAGTACGTTGGCAGATTCTGTTGTGATGATACTTTGGTCAAAGCCAAAATACACCACTGTTTGTAGGTTATCAGCCGTGGTGGTAACAGCGGTGCTATTAGAAACCAGTTCACCACCCATATAGCCAACATCTGCGCCACTTGGAACACCAAGCGGGGCAACCAATACTGCAGATTTGTTAGGCTTGGTAGAACAACCAGACAATACCACCGTGCTTGCAACCACTAAAGCGGTTAAAAATTGATAAGAAGTACGCATCATAATAAAACCTTATTGATGATAAAGAATTGATGATAAAGAAGCCACATTGGCATATTAAAAAACCCAAATGCCGACTTTGACAGATTTGTCAGCATCATGCTACCTATTGGTAAACAAAGTTTGCTTAAATGTAAGATTTAAGCAATTTTGCTAATAATCGCAAAGTTTATCCATAATAACAAGCATTTTTTGCTTATTTGGTTGTTTATGGGCTTAACGATGAATGGCTCGATGCCCAATGTCATGTCGGTAGTGCATGCCATCAAATGTGATGCGTTTGATGGCATCAAGTGCCGTTTGCTGGGCGGTGGTAATGCTGTCAGATAAAGCGGTTACACACAATACCCTGCCGCCATTGGTAACCAGTTGTCCATTGTCCATGGCTGTCCCTGCATGAAACACTTTGACATCAGCAAACTTGTCATCAGCAAACTTGCCTTCAAGTTGCGTTAATCCTGTGATGATGTCGCCTTGAGATGATGATTCTGGGTAGCCTTTAGATGCCAACACAATGCCCAATGCAGCTCGGTTATCCCAATCAGCGTTTAATGGCAGTTGTCCTTGTAATCCTTGTGCCACAAGTTTGGGCAGTGATGACTGCAATCGCATCATGATGGGTTGAGTCTCTGGGTCACCAAATCGACAGTTAAATTCAATGACTTTTGGGTTACCTGCGTTATCTATCATCAACCCAGCGTATAAAAATCCTGTATAAGGATGCCCAGCGTCTTTCATGCCAGCAACCACAGGTTTGATGATGTGGTTGATGACTTTATGATGCACATCATCGGTTACCACAGGGGCAGGGGAATAGGCACCCATGCCACCTGTGTTAAGTCCAGTGTCTGCCAGTCCTACCCGTTTATGGTCTTGACTGGTTGCCATGGGTAAGATGTTGTCACCGTCAATCATACAAATAAAGCTGGCTTCTTCTCCTGTTAAAAACTCTTCAATGACCACTCGACTGCCTGCACTGCCGAACTTGTTGTCTGACAACATGTCATCAATGGCAGTGTGAGCATCAGCCATGTTGTCTGCAATGATCACCCCTTTGCCTGCCGCCAATCCATCTGCTTTGATGACGATGGGGGTGGTTAATTGGTTCACATGGGCTTTGGCATCATCGGCATTGGTAAAGCTTTGGTAGCTGGCAGTCGGAATGCCATGCTGTTGCATGAATGCTTTGGCAAAGGTTTTTGAGCCTTCAAGCTGGGCACAATAAGCACTAGGGCCCCATATGTGAATGCCTGCTTGACGACAATCATCGACAATGCCTGCCACCAAAGGGGCTTCAGGACCCACAATCACCATGTCCACATCATGGCGTTGACAATAATCAATGACAGCAGTATGGTCGCTGATGTTCAAATGAATATTTTGGCATTTGGGTTCGTTGGCAGTGCCTGCATTGCCTGGAACAACCAACACTTGTTTGACGGCTTCGTCTTTGGCACATTGCCATGCCAGGGCATGTTCACGCCCACCTGAGCCAAGTATCATAATTTTCATCATGTTCTCCTTTAAAAAGACGTGTTAAAAAGACGTGTTATTTTTGATGCAAATATTGACTGATGATGTGGCTTAAATAAGGGATAAAATATCCTGCCAAATCATGCCCCAACCCTTTAATGAGTTTAAAATCAGCATTGGGGATATGGTTCGCCACGTTGCGTCCATGATGCCATGGCAATAGCCCGTCTTTATCACCATGCAATACCAAGGTTTTTGCCTGAATTTGTTGACTATAGGCACGGATATCACCTGTTGCCAATATCGCCTGTAATTGTTGAATGATGCCAAGCTGGTGAACATTACGCAGGTGTTTTTTGGTGATGAGGCGTTTGACTGGTTCATCATCTATGAATCCAGGCGAACCAACCATGTGCATGAACCACACCCCATGAGCCACAGAAGCCTGTAAAGAGGTGTTGTCTGGCTTGGTAAACAAGGCATTTAACTGTTTGAGTTTTGGTGGTGGCAACAGACGAGCATTGGTCGAGGTGAACAGCAAAAGCAATCTGTCGATATGATTGGGATAATTAGCCGCCAAAATTTGGGCAATCATACCTCCCATAGATGCCCCAAGCACATGAAACTGCTTAAAACCAAAAATTTGCCTCAGTCGATTGAGCAAGCCTGCTGTGTCGTCTGCCATGTCTTGTAACCTGTAGGCGACAGAATGACGATTTTTTAAGCCCACCTGCAACCTAAGCATCATCTCTAAACGGTTAAAAGAAGACAAATTAGGTAAAGATGGATTGATGATTTTACTTGACAGGCCAATGTCACGGTTATCAAAGCGAATCACAAAAAAGCCAGCCGCCACCAATTGCTTGATTAAGGCATCTGGCCAGAACAGCATTTGTGACCCCAAACCCATGATTAACAATACTGGTGGGTGATTGGGATTGCCACCTGCTTCCACACTTAAGGTAATCTCTGGTGAGATTTGGATAAACGCATGATACATGCCTTGAGTCAAATCAGAGATTGTCCATTCAATGGCTTTTGCATCATTACCTTTTGTGTCATCATAAGTTGCGTCATCATAAGGTTGCTGTTGCCACTGACTGGCAGGCACAAAATTGGCTGATGTCATAAATACTCTTGGCTAAATGGGCGTGTCATATTTAAAGCTCATTTAAATTTAACGGTCATTTAAAGCGTGTTTACCGTGTCGTTAGAATGGTGATAAATCAAGTGTTGGCCTTGCAGGCGTTTTAAATTTCCAGCATTTGAAAATCCATCTTACCCACGCCACATTCAGGACAGCTCCAGTCATCGGGAATGTCTTCCCATTTTGTTCCCGGTTCGATGCCTTCTTCTGGGCAACCCAATGCTTCATCATATATCCAGCCGCAGACGATACATTCATAGCGTTTCATTCATATTCCTTAACCTTGAGATTTTTTAACTGTCAGAGCATGGTGTTAAGCTTGATGGCAAGTTTGTTAAAAACAGATATTATGCCTTAAATTTGTGTGGCTATCCACAATTACTGCCCACAATTACCACCCACAACCCACAACTACCACCACAACTCACCACCATAATCCCAATCAGTAAAAAAGCCAAACACTCAACAGCCAGACTCGGTTGCTTGCATTTAAAAAAATTTATTCATATTTAACAATTTTAACAATTTACTCACATTGTAAAATCTTTGTATTTATTAAATAAATAACAAACATGCCATTATTCATATCAATCTATATCCTTATTGCTCAAACTGTCCTATAATAACCAAACAGTCACTAAAAATTAACTTCAATTCACCCAACCAAAAGGACACGTCGATGAACTATTATAATGATACAGACAGCAACGAAACCCAAGAGTGGTTGAATGCGTTTGATTCTGTCATCAAACATGCTGATAAAGAAAGAGCCCAATTTTTATTAAAAGCCTTATATGATAAAGCAGTACAAGAAGGACTGCCATTTAACCGTCTTGATACCGCTTATATTAACAGCATACCAGCCGAAGATGAGCCTGCTTATCCTGGTGATTTATATATGGAGCGTAAAATTCGGGCGTTAATTCGTTATAATGCTTTGGCGATGGTGATGCGTGCCAACCAAAATGATGATGATTTGGGTGGTCATTTAGCGACATTTGCATCCAGTGCCACTTTATATGAAACAGGGTTTAATCACTTCTTTAGAGCTGCTAATGACCATTTTGGCGGGGACATGATTTATTATCAAGGGCACTCTGCCCCTGGGATTTATGCTCGTTCATTCTTAGAAGGTCGCTTATCTGAAGAGCAGTTAGAAAATTTTCGCCGTGAAGTGGGTGGTAAGGGATTATCAAGCTATCCACACCCTTATTTGATGCCAGATTATTGGCAGTTTCCAACTGTGTCGATGGGTTTAGGTCCTATCCTGTCCATTTATAATGCTCATGTGCAAAAGTATTTGATTAACCGTGGGTTATTAGAAGATCAAAACCGTAAGATTTGGTCATTCTTAGGCGATGGTGAGACCGATGAGCCAGAAAGCCTAGGGGCAATCTCTTTGGCTGGGCGTGAGAAGTTAGATAACTTGATTTGGGTGATTAACTGTAATTTACAACGCCTTGATGGGCCTGTGCGTGGTAATGGCAAAATCATTCAAGAGCTTGAGTCAGTGTTCCGTGGGGCAGGCTGGCGGGTCATCAAAGTAATATGGGGTGGCAACTGGGACCCACTATTAGCCAAAGATGACAGTGGGGCATTAAAACATCGCATGATGGAAGTGGTTGATGGTGAATATCAGCTATATGAAGCTCGTGACCAAAAGTTTGTGCGTGAGCAGTTCTTTGGTAAATACCCTGAGCTCAAAGAAATGGCCAATTCACTGACTGATGAAGACATCGCCAAACTCAACCGTGGTGGTCATGACCCTGTTAAAGTGTATGCTGCGTTTAGCGAAGCCATGAAAACCAAAGGACAACCGACTGTCATCTTGGTAAAAACCGTTAAAGGCTATGGTTTGTCTGAGCAAGCACAATCAGTCAATAAAACCCACCAAATCAAAAAATTAGATCCAGAGTCTTTGGTGTATTTTAGAGATCGCTTTAACTTACCGTTCACAGACGAGCAACTGACGGCGTTGCCATTTTATCGACCAGAAGAGGATTCTGCGGAGATAAAATATCTAAAAGGTCGCCGTGAAGCTTTGGGAGGGCATCTGCCTAATCGTCGCAGTGGTCATATCCCTTTACCAATTCCTGAGCTGTCCATCTTTGATAAAGTATTACAAGGCAGCAATGGCAAAGAGCAATCCACCACCATGGTGTTTGTGCGCTTATTGTCTGCCATGCTTCGCAATAAAGACATTCAAGACCGTGTTGTCCCCATTGTGCCAGATGAAGCTCGTACTTTTGGCTTAGAAGGCATGTTCAGACAACTGGGCATTTATTCAGCATCAGGTCAAACCTACACACCAGAAGACAGCGAAGCATTAATGGGCTATAAAGAAGCCAAAGATGGACACATGCTAGAAGAAGGCATTAACGAAGCAGGAGCGATGAGTGCTTGGATTGCATTGGCAAGTAGTTATTCCATCAATGCTTTGCCGATGATACCCATGTACATCTACTACTCCATGTTTGGGTTTCAGCGTGTTGGTGATTTGGCTTGGGCGGCAGGCGATTGCCAAGCACAAGGATTTTTATTGGGAGCGACCGCAGGACGCACCACACTAAATGGTGAGGGGTTGCAACATCAAGACGGTCATTCACATATTTTATTTGGTACTGTGCCTAACTGTGTGTCTTATGACCCTTGTTATGGCTATGAGCTGGCAGTCATCGTTCATGATGGCTTACGTCGTATGTACGGCGAAGGTGAGCGTGTGTATTATTACATCACCTTGATGAATGAAAATTATGAACAACCTGCCATGCCAAAAGGTGTGGAAGAGGGCATCAAGCGTGGCATGTATTTATTAGAAGACAACAGTGATGGTGCAACGCCTCAAGTACAGTTACTTGGCTCTGGTGTCATCTTAAGAGAGGTACAAAAAGCGGCAAAAATCTTAAAAGATGACCATAACATCACCTCTCATGTGTGGAGCGTAACCAGCTTTAATGAATTGACTCGAGATGGCATGGCATGTGATGATTATAATCGTTTGCACCCTGCCAAAGCTCCTAAAGTCTCTTGGATAGAAGAGCAATTTAAAGGTTATGAAGGCGTGATTGTCGCATCGACTGACCACATACGTAACTATTCAGAGCAAATCAGAGCATGGCTTCCCAAAAAAGTCAGTTATGCCACATTGGGTACTGATGGTTATGGTCGCTCAGACAGTCGTCAGCAGTTGCGTCGATTCTTCCATGTAGATGCCGAGCATGTGGTGGTCGCCACCTTAAAATCATTGGCAGACAGAGGTGAAATCAGCTTAGACGTGGTACAAAATGCCATCAATAAGTTCAATATTGATGTTGACCATCCCCCTGCGTGGCAACCACAACCGCATTATGACCATTTTCCTGATGCACCAGCACCTGAAGTCATCAACCCAAATCCAGTGCCAGAACTGAAAGAAGAAGATGAATAAAGCCATCTAATAAAATTGAGGCACGACCTTGGCAAACGTCCAAGGTCTGTTATTTAGAATCATTCTTATGACAAATAAAAAGTAGGTGAAACAATGGAAATCAAAACCCCAGATTTAGGCGTAGACAGTGCTGAGGTCAGTGAAATTTATGTCAATATTGGCGATGTGATTGCTGTCGATGACAACATCGTTCTGTTGGAGTCTGACAAAGCCTCTGTGGAAGTGCCAAGCACCATTGCAGGTAAGGTTAAAAGCATCATGGTCTCTGTTGGTGATACGGTCAGCGAAGGCGTGGTGCTGTTAGACGTTGAATCTGAAGACACTGAATCTGAACAAGCACAAGAGATAACACAAAACGCAACTCAAACACAAGATTCAACCCAAAACCCTGTGAGTGCCGATGCCAGTGGTCAGCAAAACAGTGATGAACACGGCGATGCTCAATCTGTTCAAAGAGCTGGTGAGTCAGTTACCCATGCCTTGCCAGACTTGGGTGTCGATGAAGCTCAAGTGGCTGAAATCATGGTCAATGTTGGGGACACGGTCAGTGCAGAACAACCGTTAATTTTGGTTGAATCAGACAAAGCATCGGTAGAAGTGCCCGCCCCAACCAATGGTGTGATAGAAAAAATCTTGGTATCAGCAGGTGATACGGTCAAAAATGGTCAAGATTTTATCGTGCTATCATCATCTTCTGCCCAATCTTCTTCCCAACAACCAAACCTTGCCCCAACTGCTGATGAACGGCCTAAAAACACATCAGACAATCAGCCAACTGACACCAACGACCAGACCCAAAAAACCGCCGTGCCAGAGACCAACACTCAGCCAGCAGAGCAAACCCACGCTTTACCAGATTTGGGCGTAGAAGAAGCTCAAGTGGCTGAAATTATGGTTAATGTCGGTGATGAAGTGACTGCTGAACAGTCAATTTTGTTGGTTGAGTCGGATAAAGCTTCGGTGGAAGTGCCAGCCCCTGTGTCAGGTAAAGTTATCAAACTGTTGGTTAATGCAGGCGATACAGTCAGTAATGGTCAAGATTTTATTGTCATTGCCAGCCAAAGCTCACAATCTTCAGCTTCAGCTTCATCTTCTCAAAGTACCAATGCCAACAAGCCAAGTCAGCAAACTGAGCAAGGCAAACCGAGCGTTCAGCAAGAACAACAACAAGGACAACAAGGACAACCAGCAAAAGCACAGACTTCTGTTGCTCAAACGTCTCCACAAGTGAACACAGCAAAACTGACCGAATCCCAAGTGAATGCCAAAGCAACCGACGTGTATGCAGGTCCTGCGGTGCGTAAATTGGCACGTCAGTTGGGTGTGGACATCACTCAAGTCAAAGGTAGTGCTGTTAATAACCGCATCATCAAAGAAGATTTGTTTGCCTTTGTCAAATCTGCCATGCAAAATACTGGCAATATGACCAGCAATGCACAAGTGAATGTAACCACCACCCCTGCCGTGTCATTACCAAAACTTCCTGACATGTCAAAAGTCGAGCTATGGGGTGAAATAGAGCGTCAGCCATTAAGCCGATTGCAGAAAGTGTCCATTCCACAGCTTAACCACAACAACCACATTCCCCAAGTGACTCAGTTTGACTTAGCAGACATCACCGACACCGAAAGCTTCCGTGGTGAGCTAAAAGCAGACTTTAAAAAACAAGGCATTGGCTTAACCATTTTAGCATTCATCGTCAAAGCCACCACATACGCCTTGCAACAGCATCCTAAGTTTAACAGCCATCTTAGCGATGACAACACTGAACTGTTGGTGCGTAAATCAATCAATATGGGCATTGCTGTTGCCACAGAAGACGGCTTGGTTGTGCCAGTCATCAAAAATGCCCAAGATAAAGGCATCAAAGAGTTGGCGGTTGAAATTGGCGAATTGGCTGGTAAAGCCCGTGATAAAAAGCTCACCCCAAAAGACATCACAGGGGCAAGCTTTACCATTTCTTCACAAGGTAACTTAGGCGGTACGGCATTTACCCCACTGGTTACTTGGCCACAAGTGGCAATTTTGGGTGTGTCTGAAGCAAGCATGCAACCCAGATGGAATGCAAGTAAGCAAAACTTTGAACCAAGACTGATGTTGCCATTATCTTTGTCATATGACCACCGTGTCATCAATGGGGCAGATGCCGCTGTCTTTACCCGTTATGTGGCACAGCTGTTGGCAGACCCTCGTAAAATCTTGTTATAATCCACATAAGTCATTATCCACACAAAAAGCAGTCTTTGGACTGCTTTTTTTTATCAAAAGTGGTTTTATAAAAATCTTATAAAAATTTGTCTGATAAAAATTTAAATAAGCACTTGCATTTTATTATTCTTTTCACTATTGTAACAATATCTGTTGTTAAATGATTTAACTCATCGTGCGTCATTCTCCATCTATAATCTTTGATTTAGGTGGAGATGTAAGCACGGAGCGAGCTAATCAGGGCGTTGTTGTTTTTCGATGTCATAGACACTAAATAAAAACAATGCTAAATTATACCCATATTTCAAAAAATTAGCCGTTGCTCGTATTCATAAAAAAGTACGCAACGGGCGTTTAGACTGACACCATTTAGACTGACACCATAAAGTCACGCATAAACTGATTTGCGAAAACCAAGCTACCAGTCATGTGATTGAATATTTAGGTGTAAAAAACATGGTAAAAAACCATAAAAAGCAAGCATTAGCTGATGTGGCAGGACTTGCTACTGTGTAAAGAGTTCCCTCATGCCGATACCATTCAGCGATGGTGGCATGACGAAAGGTAACAACTCAATCTAAGCTTAAGTTGTTATGGGTCGCAAGAATTCCCCCATCATAACCACTAGGTTTGGTGGTGGGAGTATGTCAAAGGATTGTTAAATTGTTAAAAGGAATTTATATGCTTCAATTAAAACCCATCTCTTTTGGCTTGGCGGTTGCCACCATCATTGGCTTGAGTGCGTGTAACAAACCAGCCAATCAAACCGCCCCAGCTGATGCCGCCGCATCCACTGATGTGTCTGCTGACAGTGTGTCTCAGGGGACTTTGGATAAAATCAAACAATCAGGCACCATTGTTCTTGCGCACCGAGATTCATCCATTCCGTTTTCTTATATTGCAGATGACCCAAATCAGCCTGTTGGTTATGCTCATGACCTACAATTAAAGGTTGTCGAAGCGTTAAAAGAAAAGCTACAAATGCCTGATTTAAAAGTACGCTACAATCTTGTCACTTCTCAAACACGCATTCCTTTGGTACAAAATGGCACGGTTGATTTAGAATGTGGGTCAACCACCAATAACGAAGAGCGTGCCCAGCAAGTTGATTTTTCAGTAGGTTTTTTTGAAATTGGCACCCGTCTGTTAACCGCAACCGATTCGGGCATCAATGGGTTTGATGACCTTGCTGGTAAGGCTTTGGTTACCACTGCTGGCACAACTTCTGAACGCTATATCCGCCAATTTAATGATGACAAACAATTAAACATCAACATCATCTCAGCCAAAGACCATGGCGAGTCATTCTTGATGCTTGAAAATGGCCGAGCCCAAGCCTTTATGATGGACGATGTGCTGTTGGCAGGCGAAAAAGCCAAATCTAAAAACTCCGATAAATGGCATATCGTCGGTGAACCACAATCTTTTGAGATTTATGGTTGTATGGTTCGTAAGGGCGATGGTGAGTTTAAAGCGGTTGTGGATGATACCCTAAAAGCCGTCTATGCGTCAGGTGAGATTAACGGCATTTATGATAAATGGTTCATGCAACCAATCCCACCCAAAAACATCAACATGGCATTCACCATGTCTGATAGCTTAAAAAATCTTTTGGCAAATCCAACCGACCAACCAAAACAAACTCAATAGGATTGATGCCCCAGCAAAGATGATGGGGCTGGTTGGCTGTTGCGATTGTTGCGATTGTTGTGTTGTTATGTGTGATATTTGATAAAGGGAATGACTTTGAATTATCAATGGAATTGGGGCGTACTTTGGCAATCCACAGGCATTGGCAATGAACTGTATTGGCATTGGTTGGTCATAGGTTTTAAATGGCTGCTCATTATTGGTGGGACAGCTTGGCTGATTGCCATGGTGATAGGGACGATACTTGGAATCATGCGTACCCTGCCCAATCGCAAGACACAGAGCATTGCCAAGATTTATGTGGATTTTTTTCGCAATATTCCTTTATTGGTTCAGCTGTTCTTTTGGTTTTATGTGATGCCAAATCTGCTAACCGAAGGGTTTCGCACCTTTTGGTACCAATCACTTGAACCAAACACATCGGCAGCCATGTCAGCGGCCATCGGTCTTGGGCTATTCACTGCCGCTCGCATCATTGAGCAGGTACGAACAGGCATTCAATCACTGCCAAAAGGTCAGGCGAATGCAGCGGCAGCCTTGGGTTTTAACACAGCACAGGCGTATCGCTATGTGATTTTGCCCCAAGCCTTTCGTGCCATTTTGCCACCGCTAAGCTCTGAGCTGACTAATTGTTTTAAAAACGCCTCCATTGCGTCTTTGGTTGGTGTTACTGAGCTTATCAGCCAAACCAAAACCATCAGTGAATACACACAAAACAGTTTTGAAATTTACACTTATGCCACAATCATTTATTTGTTGTTTAATTTAACTTTAATTTATGGTATGACTTTGCTTGAAAATAAGTTACGCATCAAAGGTCAAATCAGTGGGGAGCAGCATGCTTAATGACATTCAAACCGCTGCCCCAATTTTGTTATCAGGATTGTCAATTACCTTTAAGGTGTTGTTTTTTTCTGTTTTGGGTGGGTTATTACTCGGTACGCTACTTGCTTTGATGCGTCTGTCGGGGAAAATCATTTTGGCATTGCCTGCCAAGCTTTATGTCAATTATTTTCGCTCAGTACCGCTGCTGTTAGTGCTGCTTTGGTTTTATTTTGCTGTTCCCATGATGTACACCATGATAACTGGCAAATATCTAACGATTGATGCCAAATTTATGAGCTGTGTCATCGCTTTTGTCATGTTCGAGGCGGCTTATTTTGCTGAGATTGTGCGTGCTGGGATTCAGTCCATTGGCAAAGGGCAAGTCAATGCAGCAAAAGCACTTGGCATGACTTATTCACAAACCATGCGTTTGGTCATCTTGCCACAAGCGTTTCGTAAAATGTTGCCACTGGTACTCCAACAATCCATCATTCTTTTTCAAGACACCACTTTGGTTTTTGCGGTGGGTTTGGTGGATTTGTTTCGTGCCGCCTATGTGCGTGGCGAGCTGATGGGACTGCTTGAATTTTATATCTTAAGTGCAGGGGCGGTGTATTTTATCATCAGTTTGATTGCGTCTAAGGGCGTGGCAAGACTTCAAAAAAATCTGCGTGTATGACATGTATGACACAAAAGGCAATAAAGGCAATAAGGACAAATGATGGCAATCGTAACCCAACTTGATGACAAATCTTATATTAACGAATTTGGCGGCTTGGTCACTGACAGTGGTCATAAATCTGCTGACATCATGATTAAAATTGATGAAGTCAGCAAATGGTACGGTGATTTTCAGGTATTGACGGACTGTGCTGCACATGTGCATAAAGGCGATGTTACCGTGGTTTGTGGTCCTTCTGGCTCAGGAAAATCAACCCTCATCAAAACCGTGAACGGACTTGAGCCTTTTCAAAAAGGTAAAATCACCATCAATGACATCAGTGTCGGTGATAAACAGACCAATTTGCCCAAACTGCGTAGCCAAGTTGGCATGGTGTTTCAGCATTTTGAGCTGTTCCCTCATTTATCCATCATCGATAACCTAACCCTTGCTCAACAAAAAGTACTGGGGCGTAACGCTGATGAGTCCACCAAAAAAGCCATGAATTATTTGGATCGTGTGGGTTTGGCAACACACGCCAAAAAGTTCCCCGCTGAGCTTTCTGGCGGTCAACAGCAACGAGTGGCCATCGCTCGTGCTTTATCAATGGATCCGATTGCCATGCTGTTTGATGAACCCACATCCGCACTTGACCCTGAAATGATTCAAGAAGTTTTAGAGGTGATGGTGGATTTGGCCAACGAAGGCATGACCATGATGTGTGTGACGCACGAAATGGGATTCGCTCGTCAAGTGGCCAGTCGCATCATCTTTATGGACCAAGGGCATATTGTGGAAAATTGCAGTAAAGATGAATTTTTTCAAAATGCCAAATCAGAAAGAGCCCAAGCGTTTTTGGGTAAAATTTTAAGTCATTAAACTGCTAAGCCATTCAATTTTTTATCAGTATTTATTGACAATGTCCCATGACAAACGGACAGATTTAACCCTTAATCAACTACGTCATGTTAACCATCATTTTTTAAACAGCCATCATGTTTTAAACAACCATTGCCCGAGTAATGTCGCCAAATGTGTCGCATCGTGATTTTTTGGCAGCTTCGCCATCATTTCAGACAGTGGATTGTCGCCATTGTTGATATGAGTATGGTGTAATTTTAACCGCCAGTTAAAACCATGACGAGACAAAGTCGCTACCCATAAGGTGTGGGAATCATGGGGTAGGGCAGTTAGGTCAATGTGCTGCAGGGTACTCCCCATGCTGTCTTGTAAATGAATACTGCCTTCACTGACGGCATTTAGGGGAGCATGGCTGAAGGTGCTGGCGGTCAAAGTGATGTGGCGAATATGGGTTGGTAAGTGTTGTAATCGCATCTCAATCGATTCCAGCTCATCTGTTTGCTGAGTGGCGTCTGTTTGTAACGTAGAATCGGTGCTGATGGGCTTTTTTTTACCCAGTCGTTCATCACCGTGATGACGAATATTCTGTGAGATGTCACGTAAGTTTTTATACCACACCATCTCGACCAGTTGGCCTGCATCATCATACAAAAACGCATGCAAGTCAATGTCTAACGGCACGCTGGTTTTTTTTATTTGATGAATCAGTCCAGATTTGTTAACAAAGGTATGTTGATAATCTAAAGTAAAATAAATCGGCAAAGCATATTGTGCAGCGCTTAAACAAATATCGTCTTTTAAAACACGACCCTTTGGGTCGTCATTTTGTAAGGATTTACTAAAGACATTTAAATTGGGTTGACGCATCATTGACATTCTCATCGAATTATGAATAAGTTATAAATAACAAAAAATAACAATTAGAACCATGATAATGATAACCATGATAACACAGACGGACTGTGAGCAAATGACTATTGAGAAGATTTTCATCTGTGGGTAGAGCGACTATAATACCGCAACAATACCGCAACTTTAGGTTTTATATGTTGTATCGTCAGTTTTTAAGGATAATCCCACATGCCAAAGTCAATGCCAAAGCCAAAGCCCACTTTATCCAATCAAGATACCAATCAAGATGCCCAACAGTCAGCCAGTACAATGGCATTTAATAACGGTCGTTGGTTCACTGATTTTTTACCTTTTTCTGGTCGCCTAGAGCAAGACAACGTTGGTATCAATGAATATTTGCCAATCAGTCAAAGTGTGTTGATGGCAGTGCAACATGCGTTTGCCATGTTTGGGGCAACGGTATTGGCACCGTTACTCATGGGGTTTGATGCTAATTTGGCAATTTTACTTTCTGGGGTGAGTACCATTTTATTTTTTGTCATCACAGGTGGGCGTATGCCAAGCTATCTTGGCTCAAGTTTTGCTTTTATTGGCCCTGTGTTGGCAGTAACCGCTTATGCTGGCAGTGGGCTAAACCCCAATTTGTCAGTGGCATTGGGTGGCATCATGGCGTGTGGCATTTTGTATGCTCTTATTGGCTTGGTGGTGATGAAAATAGGGACAAGTTGGATTGAGCGGTTGATGCCTCCTGTGGTAACAGGAGCGATTGTGATGATTATTGGTTTAAATTTGGCAGGGGTAACGGTCTCTGGCGTATCAGGCAATGAGTTTGATAAATGGATGGCGGTTATGACCGTATTGGTGATTGCGTTGGTGGCGGTATTTGCCAAAGGCATGTTTAAGCGATTGCTATTGTTGCTTGGGTTGTTATTGGCGTATGTTTTGTATTGGGTGGTAACAGCAGTCATGGGTCTGGGTACGCCGATGAATTTTACAGAAGTGGCAGCGGCTGATTGGGTAGGGTTGCCAACCTTTTATGCCCCAAGTTTTGATGCCAATGCCATCATCATGCTTGCCCCTGTGGCGTTTATTTTGATTGCTGAAAATTTAGGGCATTTTAAAGCCGTGGAAGCCATGACTCAGCTTAAAGTAACGCCGTTTATTGGTCGGGGGTTTGTGGCAGATGGTTTGGCGACGACATTATCGGCAGGGCTGGGCGGTACGGGGGTAACCACCTATGCTGAGAATATTGGTGTGATGGCAGTTACCAAAGTATATAGCACCATCGTGTTTGTGCTGGCAGGTGTGGTTGCGATATTGCTTGGACTGTCGCCAAAGTTTGGGGCAGTGATTCATACCATTCCAACCGCTTTGCTTGGTGGTGCGTCGATGGTGGTGTTTGGTCTTATCAGTGTGGCAGGGGTACGGATTTGGCAGGATAATCAAGTGGATTTTTCTGATAATCGTAACTTATTGATAGCAGCCATCACCGTCATCATGGGAACAGGGAATTTTAGTTTAACCTTAGGTGGCTTTGACTTAGGGGGTATTGGCACAGCGACATTGGTGGCGATTTTATTGAATGTGTTATTTTATCAAAAACAGGCTTAAACGTTGGTTTTGATTTTTATGATTCATTCTCTGCCCAAATAGCTGTCCCAATCTTTCCATATGGGTTGCAATCCTTGTTCTGTGAGCTTGCGTACAACTGCCTTAGGGTGGCGGTCATCATCAATGCTAAATTGTTCTAATGTGTCATCTGCTGTTTGGTTATCTGCTGCTGAATATCCGCCCGGTTTGGTCTGTGAATAGGCGCTCATTTGTGTTACCATCAAGGGTACCACATGGTCTCTAAATGTTGGCGACTCTCTGGTAGACAGCACAATGTCCACCTCAGGGGCAAACAGACGCAATGCACATAACACTTGAACAAGCTCTTTATCACTCATGGTACAATGTGGCGATATTCCTCCTGCACATGGTCGCAGGCGTGGCACAGCAACGCTAAACCGACTTTGCCAATGAGTTTTTTGTAGGTAGCGTAGATGTTCTGCCATCATATAGCAGTCTGTGCGAAAATTGTCAGACAACCCCACCAACACCCCAAGCCCAATTTTATCAATCTTGGCTTGTCCGATTCTATCAGGTGCGTCTAATCGCCAGTTGAAATTTCTTTTTTTTCCCTTTAAATGATGATAGGCATAGCTGGGCTTATGATAGGTCTCTTGATAGAGCATGACGCCATCTAGCCCCCATGATTTTAGCTGAGCGTAATCATCGGTTGATAACGGTTGCACTTCCATCAACAAAGATGACACATGCTCTCGCACTGTTTTGATGTGTGTTTTAAAATATGGCATGCCCACTTGACTGGGGTATTCACCTGTTACTAACAACACTTGACTAAACCCTAAGCGGTTAATGGTTTGGCATTCTGCCACAATCTCATCATGCGTGAGTGTTTTTCTGGCCATCGGATTGGACAACGAAAACCCACAATAGGTACACTCATTGGCACATAAGTTAGACAGATACATGGGGATAAATAGCCCCACGGTATTACCAAAGCGTTGACGGGTGATTTTTTGTGCTTTAACCGCCATTGCTTCTAGATATTGACTCGCCGCAGGTGATAATAACGCCATCAAATCATTCATGTCTGGCTTATCTTTGGTCAAGGCAATTTTGACATCATGGTCAGTTTTACCATAGATGGACAGGCAAATCTCGTCCCAATTAAGCGTGTCTAAATGGGTGCTAAACGTCATCACGCCTCCAAAAATCCAGTCAAAGGGCTGGTTGGCATGGCAGTTTTGCTCACAGTGCCACGCTTGGCAAGGCGTGTCATCATGCCCACTTGAACCGCCCAAGCAAACGCCTTTGCCATCAGCACAGGGTTGCCTGCTGTTGCGATGGCGGTGTTAATCAATACCGCATCTGCCCCCATCTCCATTGCTTGGGTTGCCTGACTGGGTGAGCCAATGCCTGCATCGATGATGATGGGAACGTTGGCCTGCTCTATGATAATCTCTAACATGGCTTTGGTTTGTAGTCCTGCATTTGAGCCAATGGGTGCTGCAAGTGGCATCACCGCATGACAGCCCACATCTTCTAATCGCTTGCACAGAACAGGGTCAGCCCCACAATAGGGCAACACAATAAAACCCTCTTGAACCAATGTCTGTGCCGCTTTAACGGTCTCTATTGGGTCTGGCATCAGCCATTTGGGGTCGGGGTGAATTTCTAACTTTACCCAATTTGTGCCAAGAGCTTCACGAGCAATGTGTGATGCAAAGATGGCTTCTTTGGCATTTTTTGCCCCAGACGTATTGGGCAGTAAAGACACTCCTAATTCTAATAAAGGAGCTAGGATATCATCATGTTTGTTTATCAAATCTATGCGTCGCATGGACAACGTAACCAGCTCACTGTTTGCCGCTGTGATTGCTGATGTCATCTGTTCTGGGGTGGCAAATTTGCCTGTACCCATCAGCAATCTTGTTGCAAATTGTTTGTTGGCAATGACCAGACCATCATCTTGTTGATTTTGCATCTCAATCTTTTGCATTTCAACCTCCTGCTATCGCACCAAATATGAGCATGGTGTCATTGGGCTTTATGATTTTTGACCAATCATCTTGTGATAAAATATGTTCATTGAGTGCCACGGCGACATTTTGGCTGTCTGTTATTTTAGTAACAATTTCTGCCACACTTGTTCCCATTTGACAATCAAAGGGCTTATCATTAAGGGTGAACTGTATCGTTTTTTCGTCAATCATCAATCATCTCCTGCTCCTACCATCTTTAATAGCTGACAAGTTGCCTTTTGCCAATCATCGGCTTGGGTGATGGCACTGACTACCGCAATGCTTGGCACGCCTGTCATCAGCACCTGTGGTACTTTATTGATGTCAATGCCTCCAATGGCGACTGTTGGATAATCGCCCAGCTGTTTGACTTGCTGTTCTAACGCAACCAAACCTTGTGGTGATGATGGCATGTCTTTGGTTTGGGTGGCAAATATATGCCCCAGTGCAATATAAGATGGAGAAATTCCAAGAGCAACATTCACCTCTGCCATATGATGCGTTGAGATGCCAAGTCTAAGACCTGCATCGGCAATGGCATCAAGGTTGGCACTTTGAATGTCCTCTTGCCCCAAATGCACGCCATACGCCCCATGATGAATGGCCAATTGCCAGTAATCATTAATAAACAGGCGAGCTTGATATTGTCTGCCAAGGGCAATGGCTTGCTTGACCGTTGTCGTTACTTGTGCTTTTTGAGTGGCAGACAGTGTGTCCCAATCGCCTGCTTTTAGCCGTAATTGAATGGTCTTAACACCCAAGTCAAGCAGTCTTTTAATCCATATGATACCATCAACCACAGGGTATAACCCCATACGATATGGCACAGTGGCGAATATGGGGTTGTAGATAACGTTGTTTTTAATGTTAACGCTGTCTGCAAGGTCATCAGACATCATGATAAAGCCTGCTTATGTGTTATTGTTGGTGATAGATTAGATTATCATAAAATTAAGACACATATCATTAAGACATTATAGATGACTTACGTAACTTTAGTAAGATAATTTAGGTGAGATAAACAGTAAGATAAAACCTTAAAATGTGGTAAATTACCCACTGTATCAACGCAGAAATCCACCTCAAGCGTGGTAGACAGCGACCAGTCTAAAAACATAACGCCCATACCAATCAATCACCGCTTTTAGTGATTTTAATCATGAAATAGTGTCTATATTTTCTGCAGAAAAGAATGTCCGTGAAGACATTCGTTCAGCAGTGCCTGAATTTTTTAGCAAGTTAGAACAGAAGCAATAGACATGTTTTATCAGCTGACGCCACAAGAGCAGGAAGCTCACAAAGCATATCTCAAACAGATACAACAAGCCAAAACAACGCAAGAGATACGACCACCACGCAAGGAGATATATTTGATGCTAAAAGCCAAACCAATGAACCAATAAACATTGAATCAACGGTAAAAATGGTTATGAAACCAATCTAATTAAACGTATAGGCAGTAATCCTTGGGTTGTTACAGGGTTTAAAAAGCCCAAAGATGGTTATGGTCAGGGTCATGGCAAAACCATACCTACTGAACACCAGTCCTATTCCGCTCGTACTGGTGCAGGAGCTTTGGACAAAGATGGTACTGAAGACAATCAGATGGTGAATCAGAGTGGGGGTGCGACCACTTCTGACCTACGCACAATCAGTCCTATACGTTCTCGTACTGATGTGGGAGCATCTGATAAGGCATCAGATGATGATATGGCAAAGAGTAAAGATTTAACCATACCTACGCACATCAAGCCTACACTTCATCGTCAAGATGTGGGAGCATCTGATAAAAGTAAAGACCTTGTGGCAAATATGGTAGCCACAGACTTCGCCAATGACGAACTGACTTCTAACCACTCTCACAAGGTCTCTATAGACAGTCTAATCCAAGACATATAAGAATTCAACCAGCCAAGGTATTCAACGGTATTCAACCCTACCTAAAACCACCACAGAGCTACTAGAGCAGACAGCAAAAGCCTGCCAAGGCTTATTACTAAGGCTACTAAGAATCCTTATTCTGATGTAAACTAGGGGGGAGGGTAATTTGGTTTTGCTGTTACGATGTAAGAACCCTACCATCAAACCAATTTTATTTGTGTTAACCAAACTTAAAATGGAGTATTGATTATGCGTAAGTCAGTTGTATTTGGTGTGTTGGTTTTGATGGGGTCAATGGCACATGGAGCAGTGTGTCCTGATGGTACTAGGGTAGCTGAAGACCATTGTGTCAGAACCCCTAATGGTAAGTATGTTGGTAGTAGTGATGCTTTTGCTTCTACCAGCATAACTCCCAGTGGTAATTAGGTTGTTGGGGATACCAGTAATTTAGCTCCCAATGGTAAGTATGTCAGTGGTGATGATAATAAGCGATGTTCTGATGGCAATTATGTGGGTATACATGAGAGATGTTTATAAGTAGGGTTATGTAGGGTTATTAAAAAAAGACAAATCTTAATGATTTGTCTTTTTTATGTGGTTAGTAAACAAGGCGCAGACGTGTGCATATTGAATAATAAATCTTGTTGAATAATAAATCTTGCTCAAACCTACATAAAAAAGGCTTTCAAAACGTTTGAAAGCCTTGATTGTCTGGTGATTGACATGGTGGTATTTGGTGGGCCCAGTAGGACTTGAACCTACGACCAAAGGATTATGAGTCCTCTGCTCTGACCAACTGAGCTATAGGCCCTATCAATAGGGACAAAATATTAACGCATTTAAAAAAAATATGCAATAGCCGAAATTCTATCATTTAAGCTAAAATGTGTTGACAGTCAAAAATTAATCTATATAATAGCCCCCATCTATGCGGGAATAGCTCAGTTGGTAGAGTACGACCTTGCCAAGGTCGGGGTCGCGAGTTCGAATCTCGTTTCCCGCTCCAATCATGCTTAGTTTTTGTTTCAATTCTAAATGAATGCGTTAATAAGCCACTTTAATACAAAAAAGTGGCTTTTTTTATGACTTAAACCGCAATCATTCATCGCTTCGTGCATTCATCGTTTCGTGCAACTTTTTAATATGTGCCACTTCATTTTTGGCGCCCAGCACCACTGGCACACGTTGATGAATGTCGGTCGGTATGATGTCTAAAATTCGCCTGATGGCATCGGTACTTGCACCGCCTGCTTGTTCAATCAAAAAGCTCATCGGATTGGCCTCGTACATCAAACGTAACTTACCAGCCTTGTTGGGGTGTTTGGTATCAAATGGGTAGCCAAACACCCCGCCACGGCACAAAATCCGATGCACATCACCGACCATCGCCGCCACCCAACGCATGTTAAAATCTTTGCCACGCACGCCATTTTTACCATCGACAAGTTCATCTACATAACGTTGCATTGGTGGCAACCAATAACGGTAATTTGACGCATTGATGGCGTATTCGTTGGTATTGGGTGAGATGGTGATTTTATTTTTAATCAACACAAATTGGTCAGTGGTGGGGTCTAGGCTAAACATTGCCACGCCATTGCCTGTTGTGAAGGCAAGCATGGTTGATGTGCCATAAATCACATACCCTGCTGCCAACTGTTGTGTGCCTTTTTGCAAAAAATCGGTGTCGGTTGCTTGCTTGCCTTGGTGATGATACGGCAAAATTGAAAAAATCGTTCCCACCGTCATGTTGATGTCAATGTTGCTTGAGCCATCTAGTGGGTCGAACAACACCAACACACTGCCTTCTGGATTGGTTGGGGTGATGTCATCAAGCTCTTCTGATGCCACGCCTGCACAGTAACGATTGCCAGTTAAGGCAGATAACAACAATTCGTTGGCAATCACGTCCAGTTTTTTTTGCTCTTCATCTTGTACGTTTTTATTGCCTGCGTCTCCTAAGATGTCTGCCAATGCCCCTTGGCGTAATAACGCACTGATTTGTTTTGCCACTTGAGCGATGCCATTGATGGTGTCGATGGTGGCATCTCGATATGCTTCATTGACTGTGGGTGAGACTGTGTTTGGCTCAGACAGATATTGCTTAAGGTGGGTGGTGTTTGGGTGTGTCAGCATGACCATGATTGTTCCTTTAACGGTTTTTTTAACTGCTTTTTTATGAAACGTGATATGTGGTTATTGTATGTGATTATTGTATGTGGTTAAGGAGTGCAAAATAACCCCAATGTTAGCATAAATTGCCTTTAGCCTTTAAAAAATTTACGCTAAAATACGGATAAAATTCAGCAAAAAATGAGCAAATGTAAAACACAAATAAGACGCTTTTTTTATTGCTATCCATCTCAGTCCATTGCAGTCCATCGCATGGCATGTCTGACGACACAATGACACTGTCTTTACAATATCATGATTGTTTCATCACAATTTATTGACAATGCCATCTTAACCAAAAGGCAATTTTTATGAACATCGCTTCTACTAACGCCACCTATCAGCCTTTGCCTTTTCAATCATCACAACAGAGTTTAACCGATATTGATGCCCGCCTAAATGCGTCATTAAGCCGTCCACAGTTGACCGATGATGGGCAACTTCGCCATTTTTTGGGGGTAGAAGGGCTAAACCGCCAACAGCTTGAGAACATCATTGAAAAAGCCATGGGGTTTTTTGATGCCCATGGTGGTTTGATGACCAGCAATGAATTAGAAGGTTGTACGGTGATGAATTTGTTCTTTGAAAATTCCACCCGCACTCGCACCACCTTTGAAGTCGCCCAAAAACGCTTAGGGGCAAATGTCATCAACCTAGACATTGCAAAATCCAGCACCAAAAAAGGTGAAAGTCTGCGTGATACCCTTTGGAATTTACAAGCCATGTCAGCAGATGTGTTTGTGGTGCGTCATTCTGCCAGTGGGGCGGCCCATTATATGGCGACCGAAGTTACCCCCAATGTTGCCATCATCAACGCAGGCGACGGCTGGCACGCCCACCCAACGCAGGCCATGCTTGACATGCTCACCATTTACCGTGAAGCAGATAAGCCCTTTGATGAACTTT
>ERZ1023396.20-NODE-20-length-125318-cov-7.554745_pt1 | contig 125318 bp, 116 predicted proteins | sample MGYA00380504_ERZ1023396 | MGnify/ENA primary metagenome ERZ1023396 (study PRJEB33173, sample SAMEA4830410) | metagenome | study: EMG produced TPA metagenomics assembly of the PRJEB25223 data set...
CTTTTTCATATTGGCAGTAGCTGACTGCATTGAAAATGCGCTTCAAACCAAGCTTTTTTCAACGCTAGTCATCCTTGCCGGGGTGGGACAACGAAATCATTTTTTCAAAATCAGATTTCTGTCCCACTTCATGTTTTAGTCGAAACCCTTTTTCATATTGGCAGTAGCTGACTGCATTGAAAATGCGCTTCAAACCAAGCTTTTTTCAACGCTAGTCATCCTTGCCGGGGTGGGACAACGAAATCATTTTTTCAAAATCAGATTTCTGTCCCACTCCCATTTTTTATATAGGAAAGAGACTGGGACATTGATGCGTCCCAGTCTCTTGTCATATTGTCAGTAAGTGACAGGAAAATGTCTTTTAATTAAGCTTTTCAATGCGAGTCATTATTGCCGATCTAGGGCGATGAAAACTTTTTACTAACATGAGTGTTTTATCCCCAAACCCAAACCTCGCTTAGTTATATAATAAGTTGAATAATTGCAACAATAATTAAAATACTAATAATCCATTTTTGTATGAAGCTGGGGACCTTTTTACTTAATTTTAAACCTAAAGGAGCAAAGATGATACTGCCTATGATTAAAAATAATGCGTCTTCAAGAGGAATGTATCCTTGTACAAGTTTAATAACAAAGGCACCAATGGAAGAGATAAAAGCAATTATTATGCTATTAGTAACAACTGTATTCATTGATAGTTTGAATAAAACTAACAATATGGGAATAATAATAAAAGCACCGCCTGCGCCCACAATACCAGAAATGATACCAACGAAAAGACCAACCATAACTAATAATGGCTTGTTAAAGGAAGATTGATCTAAACTCGGTTTTACATTAATAAACATTAAAATTAATGCGAGTAAAGCAATGATAATATATATCGTATTTACAAATGTAGCATTAAATACATTCGCTAACAGTGCACCTAACATGCTCCCTATAATCATGCCACTACCCATGTAAAGCACTAATGGTGGGGAGAATTCTGGTTTTTTTCGCGCTTTTAATGACCCACTTAAAGTACTGAAAAAGACTTGACTGGAAGTAAGTCCTGATGCGATGTATGCACTGTATGCAGGAACGCCAAATAGTGGTGGTAATAATAAAATGGCCGGATAAATAATGATAGCACCACCTATACCTACTAGACCCGAAATAAAGCCTCCGAATACCCCAATAAGTAACATAATAATAACAGTTAAAATATCCATTATTTACTTTTTACCAATAAGTTAACGGCTTCATTAATCAATTCTTCAGAACTTTCACCATTATCCTCAGCTGCTTTCACACATTCTATTAAATTTTCACTAATGATAATCCCCATCAAACGTTGGATTGAACTTTTTGATGCACTGATTTGAGTAATGACATCTTTACAATCTTTTTCCTCTTCCATCATTTTAATAACGCCATTGAGTTGTCCTTGTATTCTATTAATACGATTAATCATTTTTTTATCATAATTCATAGTTATTTCCTCCACTTTTAATTGAATAAAGTCATAATAAGCGATAAAAGCAAAAATGTCAAATACCCCCTGTGGTATTTGACATAATATAAATGATTAGTTAAGATACCCCTATAGGTATTTATTAGGAGGTTACTATGAAACAATATAACGAAAAGCATATCAATAATTTCAGGAAACAAGAATTAGAAAAATTAGGCGAACAAGGTCAACTGATTGACGTTAGAACACAAGAAGAATATGAGCTTGCACACATAAATGGTGCGACATTACATCCTGTAGATAAGATTGAATCGTTCAATAAAGATAAAAACACAACCTATTTTGTACACTGTAAAAGTGGTACCAGAAGTGCTAAAGCGAGCGAATATTTAGCTGAACAAGGCTACGACATTGTTAATTTAGACGGTGGCTATAAAGCGTATGAAGCAAAAAACGACGATGATAATACATTAGAAGAAAATACTAATGTAGCAATTAAAGCAGAGCGTAAACAATTTAACTATAGTGGTCTTCAATGTCCAGGTCCAATTGTAAACATCAGTAAAGAAGTGAAAAATATCGAAGTAGGCGAGCAAATCGAGGTTACAGTTACAGATCCTGGGTTCTTTAGTGACATTAAAAGCTGGGTCAAACAAACAGGACATACGTTAGTTAAACTGGATGAAAGTAATAATGGAATTAATGCCATTATTCAAAAAGAAAAACCAAAAGACTTGGAAGTGAACCATACTGCCAAAGGTACTACAATTGTACTATTTAGTGGTGAGTTAGATAAAGCAGTGGCAGCAATGATTATTGCGAATGGCGCTAAGGCTGCAGGCAGAGACGTAACTATTTTCTTTACGTTTTGGGGACTCAACGCGTTGAAAAAGAACCAATCCGTTCATGTTAAAAAGCAAGGTATCGCAAAAATGTTTGACTTGATGTTGCCAAAAACACCTGTACGCATGCCGCTATCTAAAATGAATATGTTTGGTTTAGGTAATATCATGATGCGCTACGTAATGAAAAAGAAAAATGTTGATTCCTTACCGTCACTCATTGACCAAGCAATCGACCAAGATATCAAATTAATTGCTTGTACGATGAGTATGGATGTTATGGGCATTCAGAAAGAAGAGCTCAGAGACGAAGTAGGCTACGGTGGCGTAGGGACTTATATTGGTGATACTGAAAAAGCAAGTCACAATTTATTTATCTAATTAAATCTATTTAAACAAGGAGTTCATTTTATGTTTTTTAAACAATTTTATGATAATCATTTATCTCAAGCATCTTATTTAGTTGGCTGTCAACGTACAGGAGAGGCAATAATAATTGACCCTGTTCGTGATTTAACAAAATATATCGAAGTTGCAGATAGCGAAGGTTTTAAAATTACACAAGCTGCAGAAACACATATCCACGCTGATTTTGCTTCTGGAATTCGAGATGTGGCAAAACGTTTAAACGCCAATATATATGTGTCTGGCGCAGGCGATGAGCAATTAAGTTATAAAAATATGCCTAAACAAACACATTTTGTTAAAAATCAAGATATTATTCGAGTAGGTAATATTAAATTAGAAGTATTGCATACACCTGGTCATACCCCTGAGAGTATTAGTTTCTTACTCACTGATGAAGGGGGCGGCTCAAGTGTTCCAATGGGCTTGTTTAGTGGCGATTTTGTTTTTGTAGGTGATATTGGGAGACCGGATTTACTAGAAAAGTCAGTTCAAATGGAAGGCTCTACAGAAGTTAGTGCGCAACAAATGTATCAATCTATAGAAAGTATTAAAGATTTACCAGATTATCTTCAAATTTGGCCAGGACACGGTGCTGGCAGTCCTTGTGGTAAGGCATTAGGTGCGGTACCAATGTCTACGCTAGGTTATGAAAAAATAAATAACTGGGCATTTAATGAAACTGATGAAAGCAAGTTCATTGAAACATTAACATCAAATCAACCAGCGCCACCCCATCACTTTGCACAGATGAAACAGATTAATCAATTTGGTATGAACTTGTATCAAACATACAATGTTTATCCTAGTTTAGATAATGAAAGAATAGCCTTTGATCTTCGTAGTAAAGAAGCCTTTCATGGTGGTCATACTGAAGGAACAATCAATATTCCTTACGATAAAAACTTTATTAACCAAATCGGTTGGTATTTAGACTATGAAAAAAGTATAGATTTGATTGGTGATAAATCTACCGTTGAACAAGCAGCGCATACCTTACAATTAATTGGTTTTGATAATGTAGTAGGTTACCGTTTGCCAAAACCAGAAGTTAAAACACAATCCATTCACAGTATGGATATAACCGGTAAAGAAGAACATGTACTGGATGTACGTAATGATGAAGAGTGGCATAATGGGCATTTAGATCAAGCAGTCAATATTCCACATGGTAAATTATTAAATGAAAGTATTCCATTTAATAAAGAGGATAAAATATACGTACATTGTCAGTCAGGCGTTAGAAGTTCAATCGCAGTAGGTATATTAGAACACAAAGGTTTTGAAAATGTCGTGAATATTAGCGAAGGCTATCAAGATTTTCCAGCATCATTAAAATAAGATAAAAATATAGCGAAATTGATGTGCTATTAACAAATAATATTGTAGTGGAGACGTATATATTCGTGCTATGTACACGAGACTATAAATCAAAAACGAGACTAGGACGTCTCAATGAAGTCCTAGTCTCGTTTTATATTGTCAGTAGCTGACTGTATTGAACATGCGCTTCAAGTCAAACTTTTTTCAATGCTCGTCAGCCTTGTCGGGGAGGGACGACGAAATCTATGTAATAATATGAGCTTTCTGCCCATCCCCTTTTTATTATAGGTCTTGATCATGTTTTTTATAATAAGATGCTAAATGTAAGTCATGTGCTAAAGCAATTAAAGGTCTAACTGTCATTTGAATACTGCCTATGACAAAAAGTATCGTACCAGCTATTACCGTTTCAGAACTGAAGAATAATAAACTTCCGATTAAAAATATTAAGCCAAGTATAACATCATTTAATTGATATAAAGCTTTATAAATTAGCGTAACACGGTTAGTTTGAGAGGATGTATTAAAATTTAAATTAATGTTTTTTTGTTTTTTAAATTGTTTAATTTTCCCATTGAAATACCTCCTACTGGTATTGGGATAAAGGATCCAGTCTTTATTTATGTACCACAGGCAACTCGCTTACAAACCTTTTGCGCAATTCATCTATGTGATTGAACTATTAACTGAAAGGTTACAGTCAACTTATATTTTTGTTGTTTTTGGAGAAGGTGTAAATAATAGATATTAAGAAAAAAGACCAACAATTTTCTAATCTTATTCGCTCATATCGTAAGCAACATGTAGGTAAAGGTCCTAAACATAGTCAAGGTTATGCGAGAGATGTTTGGTATTCACAGCCAGTGCCAGTAGATCACCTTTGGAGAACAATGCCTAGAAATGTAATGACAGTTCATTATTCAGGTATGACTTTAGAAGCACAAGGATGTATCGAAGCAAGCGTAAAAGATATTTTATCCCGCTTTTTCAATAAGGAACCTTTCCAAGATAAAGATATTATTGTCAATGGAGGACAAATTACAAACAAAAGTTATACTGCCCAATAATTATGATATGGTCGTAATAAAATAATATTAAATGTACTGTGAACATGAGGTAAAGAGGAGACTTTTAGAGTTTCCTCTTTTTTAGTTAGGCACTAATGACAAGTTAATATACATTTTCAGTGGTTGATAATAGGTAGTAATTTAATAATGATAGTTGTTTCATGAGAAACAACATCTTTTTGAAAAAAATATAAAACAAACTAAAGAAGTTGTCGATTATGCACATCAACATAATGTTCTAGTTGAAGGTGAGATAGGGGCAATTGGTGGTAATGAAGATGGTGTTATTGGCAATGTTAAATATGCAGATTTTAATGACTGTTTGAGATTGGCAAAAGAAACACAGCTAGATACGTTGGCGCCAGCACTAGGTTCTGTACATGGAAAGTATCAAGGTGAACCCAATTTGGGCTTTGCAGAAATGAAAGAAATACAAAATGCGTTAGATCTACCCTTAGTATTACACGGTGCGTCAGGCATCTCAGATGAAGATTTATTAAAAGCCATACATTTAGGTCATGCCAAAATTAATTTTAATACTGAAATTAATATTGCATGGAGTAATCAATTAAGACAAACACTCAATGAAGATACATCGTTGTTTAACCCACAACAAATTTTAAATCCCAGCAAAGAAGTTATAAAAGCAACAGTTAAATCTATTATCCATAAATGCACTTCACAAAATCGTGTATAAAAACTGTAAATGAAGGGACGTGCCCTATGCCATTAATGAAAATTGATTTAATAAAAGGTCGCACACAAACAGAAATTCAACAAATACTAGATATTTCTTATGATGTCATGCTAACAACATTTAATGCCCCAGTAGGAGACAGATATCAAATCGTAAATCAACATGAACCATACGAAATGCAAATTTTGGATACAGGCTTAGGCGTAACACGTACAAATAATGTTGTTGTTTTTACCATTACTACTAGACCTAGAACACAACAACAAAAATTAGCATTCTACGAAACATTAGTAACTGAACTGCATAGTCAATTAGGCATACGCAAAGAAGATATTATGTTTAGCCTAGTAGAAAATACAGATGATGATTGAAGCTTCTTTAATGGCGAAGCCCAATTCTTAAATGGAGCGCTGTAAATCCCTACAGACAAATAATTTCATAAAGAGTCCAAGTACTAGGATACTTATTTCCAAATTTATACAGGAGATAAGTATTCTAGTTTTTTTTATGTGAGGGGCAATGTTAATGTATATACCCTGAGTTCTATGCAATAAGATAAAAGTTTTCCATGACATTAAGTATTATATTTAGAAGTAGAAAAAAGTGTTAAATTATATGTTAAAATCCTAAGTAATAAAAGACTTTTTAAATGAAATTAAATATTATTATAATCATTTAGAAGTTCGATTAATTAAATGGTGACAATTGATGGTTTTATAGATAAAGGGGCGTATAGTGTGGAACAATGGCTAACGAAACAAGAAGTAAAAAAAGCTTTAAAAATTGATGATGGGGCATTTAAAAAATGGAACGAACATGGAAAAATTATAACCGTCAAATCACGTAAGTATTACTATGATGAACAAGAAATTAATCAGTGGCTAGAACAGAACAGAAAAGCAATAAGCAAAATGCAAGTTGGAAATATATACAATAATAAAACGATTCAAGAAACTTTTAAATGTTCTGGTCAAGGAGGTATGAGACGCGGACATTTAACAAATTCACTCGTATTATTTTCAGATCAATTAAAAAAAGAACCTATTTATGAAGATAAAAGTTATATAGATAAATATGGAAACCAAATAATGCATTATACAGGTGAGGGACAAAAGAGAAATCAAGATCAAGAACTTAAAAAACAAAATAGAACATTATATGATTCAAATGAGCTCAGTACAAAAGTGTATTTATTTGAAACATTTAAAGCAGGTGAGCATACTTTTCGAGGTGAAGTAAAATTATGTGCTAGCCCTTATACAGAGCAACAAAACGGCAGAATGGTTTATATTTTTCCACTCTCTTTCAACGACAATGAATATGTTATATCAGAAAAACTGTATAAAGAAAAAGAGGAACGCCAAGAAAAACAGGCCTATAAGCTAGGAAGTGAAGAATTATATCAACGTGCGAAAAAAGCTAAAAAGGTCGGCCAGAGGAAAGCATATACGACTGTATATGAACGAAATAACTATGTTGCTGCCCATGTGAAAGAACGTGCAGAAGGTTATTGTGATTTGTGTGGAGAGCCTGCGCCCTTTAAAGATAAAAATGGCAAACCTTATTTGGAATGTCATCATGTAACTTGGTTAGCAAACCAAGGCGAGGATAGTATTGATAATGCCGTTGCTTTAGACCCTACATGTCATAGAAAAATGCATGTTCTAGACTTAGAAAATGATGTGAAAATATTACAGACAAAAATAAAGCAGTACCAAGCTAAAATGTTGAAGGATTAACCCATGCTAATATGAATTTAAATTTAATTGTTATTAAAATATAAAAATTTTTAAATTAATTTGTAATGAATAATTATTATTTGTATACTGTTACTAACAAGTTGTGAGGAGACAAACTATGAACAGTTTACCAATACAAATTATGTAAAGTTACATGGCATTTTGGACCCGTTTTCTAGATGTTAAAGGGAGAGCATCACGTTCTGATTTTTGGCATCCTTTTTGGATTAACTTTTTAATAACTTCATTGTTAGGGATATTTTCAGTTGGCACGCTCAGTAGTGTTTTTGCACTTTTCTTAATTATTCCAACTTTCACAGTAAAAGTGAGACGGTTACATGACACCAATCGTACTATGCTGTTAGCTATTATTTCACATATCAGTGGTTTCATTACAGCTTTTGGGACTATCGTTTTTGTGTTAGGTATTATCGCAGTTGCTACTCAAACTGAAACAATAGGTGTGCTCAAAGCTTTAGTGTTGGCTGGTGTGTTTGGTACATTGTTTGCTGGATTAGTCACACTTTATACGTGGATAGTATTGATTATGCGTGGGAATAAAAAGCCAAATAGGTATGGCGCAGGTGGAAGTTGTCAAGTTGAGGCAGCGCAAAACGTAGTATCGACTGAAGTAGAGCATTCTAGTAATAGCTAATATACATTGTTGCAACCATCAGGAATGTTTACATATTGTCAGATAAATAAAAACTATTCCTCTGCACTTTAATTATACTATAAATATGAAAGAAATTGCAGTCTACTATTTATAACATTTACATACTATACTAGATGCAATCTAGTGTTAAGGAGTGGTGTTATGGATGAGCAACTCAAAGCGTTTGAAAACACGCTGTATTTTCACGGAACTAAAGCGAGGTTAGCTGTCGGCGACTTATTGCAACCTGGATTTAAGTCGAATTTTAAAGATATTACCTTAAAGCATATTTATTTTACTGGCACATTGGAAGCAGCAAAGTGGGGAGCAGAATTAGCTACGGCTAAAGGTGAAGAAGACCAAGAACGGATATATATTGTAACGCCTTTGGGAGATTTTGAAGATGATCCTAATGTGACTGATCAAAAATTCCCAGGCAACCCAACTCGTTCATATCGTTCAACAGCACCACTTAAAATTGTAGCTGAATTAGCTGATTGGGAAAGACACTCTGATGAAGAAATCAATAAGATGCTAGCAGGTTTAGAAGCATTACGTGCAGCAGGTAAAGATGTGATTATAGACTGAACAAATGAAAAGAGACTGAGACGAATCCATTTTGTCCCAGTCTTTTGCTATAGCAAGATAATATTAATACGATGAACATATACAACCTAATAAAACTGACTGATCATATTCACAGTTGGAATATCTGCGGGTGCCCATGCTAATTGTTGGAGTTCGGTGATATTGAGCCACTTCATCGCTTTGTGTTCAGTTAAAGTAGGGGCTTGTGTTTGTAAAGTACAATGATATGAATGGAGATGTACAACACCAAAATCATAGTCATAAGTAGTGGTGGTAATCTTATCTTCGACCACAATGTCACATAATAGCTCTTCCTTAATTTCACGTTTCAAAGCAGTACTTTTAGATTCTCCAGGTTCGACTTTGCCACCTGGGAATTCCCATAATAAGGGTAAAGACATCGAGTCACTGCGTTGGGCACAAAGTACTTGTTGGTCAGCGATAATGACAGCCGTTACCACTTCAATATGTTTTTTCACAGTTTCACACCTCATTTATGTAGTTAAATAATTATAACTGTATTATTGCCCAGAAAATAATTGTGTGTCATTTGGTTTATTTTCTAAATAGGCAATTTTTCCATTTTCATTGATACGGGCAATATCGAGTCCTTCCTGTGTATAGACGCCTGACTCAAAACGCTTACCACAAATCGCCCACTGGGTTTGAAATGAGCCGTCCTCTTGTTTGACCCAACCGTTGTGCATGTGTTTTAAATCTTCATTGGTTTGATAGACACTGCGGACGAAATTTTGCCAAGCTGCTTTCCCTTGAAATGATTTACCGTTTAATACAAAAACAATGTCGTCACTAAACAAGTCAGTTAGTTGTTGAAAACTTTCTTCATTGTAACGTGCTTCATCAAAAAGCTTGAAATAATTATCTAATATTTGCATTGTTTTACCTTCTTTTATAGTGTTTTTGAATTGATATAGTATTAGTTTATTATAAATATAAAGCATCGACACAATGATATGCTTCGTTATTTAGTTTGATTTATATATACAGATATAGGTGCTTAGATATTATTTCTCACCGGTGATAGTCATTATAAAAGGTAACTATTTTTTAGATCATAGGGTAGAACAAAACCAAGATAAACACATGAACTGTGTCTATCTTGGTTTTTAATGTTCTTAATCATTGTCTTCAATCAATTGCATTGCTACGAATTTGGCTACTGTATTACCATTCGAAGCGGCATCAATAAGTTGAGATGGCATGATGTCTTTTGATTCTCCTACTACAAAAACACCGGGAACAGAAGTTTCACCGAAATTGTTAGTTGTGAGACGGCCATTGTCTTCACGTTGTAACTGTAATGGTTGTATAAAGTCAAAATAAGAATTAACTTCAATACCAATCAGGCCACCGTCACGATTGATTGATGTACCATCAGCAAAGATGACAGCAGTTAAATGACCTTCAGTATGTTGGAATTCTGTTATAGCACTAGTGATGAGGTGGATACCTTTACTATCTAAATAAGCTTTATCTTCATTATCTAAGGAAGCATCATCAGCTACGTGCACTACAATATCTTGGGACCAATTGAGCACGAGCTTGCTCATATGTCTAACTTGAGCAGCTGGCACAGAAACAATGAGTGAACGATTACGTAATTCATAGCCATCACACCAAGGACAGTAAAATAGAGATGTGCCATAACACGGTTGCGTACCTGGAATATCAGGTAATATTTCTTTTAAGCCCATGGCTAACATAATTTTACGTGCATAATATGTTGTTGATTCGGTTTGAATTATAAAATGATCAGTTGCTTGTTCGACATGTGTCACAGTGTCTAATACACGTTGTACATGTTCATATTTATCAACATCTTGCTCGGCATTGCTGCGTAATGCTTCCGGTGAGATAGCGTCTTGAGTAAGATATGCGTGAGATGCTTGTGTCACTTTATTTCTAGGATTATTATTGTCTATCACTAATGTTGTTTTTAAGGCGCGACCTAAAGTGAGCGCGCTGGCTAAACCTGCAGGGCCACCACCTATAATAATAACATCAAACATTGTATAACCACCTTTTCGTATATTAGAGAGTCTTAATATCTACAATAGAGGTAAAAAAGATTTAACCTATATTAAATCTTTTAAAGTTTTTTCTTGTAATGCTCTAGTCATTTCATCTTCTGCAGAGACAATGATTTTTTGAATCTTACATTCAGGACCATGATTAAAACTGTCTTCAAAGGCGCTTTGATGGCCATCTATGGCAGTGATAATCGTATAAATCGAAATATCTTCCCACTGCTGAACTAACGAATAACCACCTCTAGCACCAGATGATGATTTAATGACATTAGCTTTTGTTAGTTGTGTCAGTATTTTAGATAGATATGTTACTGAGACATTTAATTTTTCTGCTAATGTTTGTACATTGATTGCTTGTGATGATTTGGTAGCAATTAAATACGCGAGTGCGTGTAAAGCATAGTCTGAACCCTTCGTAATTTTCATGTGTAAACCTCACTATTATAGATATTTAATGTCTATAATAACTATTTCGTAATCATTTTGCAAGAGAAAAATTTTGATAACTAATATACAAGTTAAAGGGGCTATAGTCCAGAGGTTTCAGTTATTTCTTTTCATATTTTTAAAATTATAAATTAACAACTCTCGGTAACGAAATCATTATCGAGAGTTGTTAGTGTTAAATACTATCGTTTTTGACTAGGGTATGTTCTGATTTAACAATATATTTAAAACCAATACATATCATTATATATTGCTGTAATAATAATAATCCCTAACCGAATATAAAACTGCTTTTTCTCTTTACTCCATTTGCGCTTTTCTTTTAACGTTTCAGTACTCGAATGTCTAAATATATGTGTATCTTTTCTATACTTTATTATATCTTCGTTGTTAATAAAACCATAAAATACACTTGCTGATACATCATTAAACTTACCTTCTTCTTTCAATAAGTATTCTATACAATTATTCAAAGTTGCCAATTGATCGTCTATTGTCTGATGTTCAAGGCCACCCCTACCATTAGCAATTTCATTAATAGTGATATTTAAATCTTTCTTAACTTCAAAAAAATTATCATTAGTCTTTTTAACTATCTCCAGTTCATTAATTAATTCCCTGCGATCAGCCCACGGTATACTGTCGTCAGTATTGTATTTTTTATTTGCTCTTATTTTGGCCTTTATTTCATCATAAGCAAATCTATTTAATGGGGTTTGTTTATTTACTACATTAGGAAATTGTTTAATGTAATAACCATTACTCAATAGCCATTTTAAAATTACTTTGTACTCTTTTTCATCTGCAATAGTAAAATCTGAATATCTAAAACGGTTAGCTTTTTCAAATTTTGGTTCAAGCGTCTTTTTAAAACTTTCTATTAAATCATCAATGTCATTGTATTGGTATTGCTCTATGTTTATCAATTTATTTTCCCCTTACCATAAGCTTTTTTATTATTAATTATACACTATCTTTGATGATATAATGACTTATGTCATCAACAAACCTAACTGTTGAAATTGGACAAGTTAGGAGGTGCTAACAACATGACTGTATTAACAATTATTTACTCAACACTTATTGCGCCAATAGTTATTGGCATAGTTCTTACGACTTATAAACATTGGTTGAATAAGCGTAAGCGTTGATGGCTTTAAATAACCAAGCACTAAAAAACGCCATCTACTACGGCAATAGTAGATGGCGTTTGGTGCTTCAACATGTCTGTTGAAATAATTATTTCTCAACTTACTTACAGTATATCCTCTTTATTATTGTTTGTAAAATTTTTTATATCTTCATGGCTTTGTATTGTATAACCTTCATCTGCTTTATAATACTTCAGTACATATTTAGATTTTATGCTATCTTTATTCTGATTTTCCTTTTTCAAAGTGACATTAACGTTTCCATCTTGATAATTAACACTTTCAAATTTTGGTCGTCTGTATTGTTTTTTCTTCTTACTTTTAACCGTTGAACGTATGTATTTCGATAGATCACTATTACTTTCAATATATTTGACTATGAATTTATAATCACTCTTTTTATAGGATTTATTCAAATCTTTAGTATAGTCTTTCATAAACGATTTAGCACCTAGTTCAATATCGTTGATACTCTTTAAATAGTCATTAATAGTACCTTCATTAAATTTCAAACTTATCTTTTGAGTTTTCCCCTAATCGCTATTTAAAGTAACCGTATTAGTTTTAAAATTTTTATCACTTATTTTACCTTTAGCATAAACTTTTAAAGGTTTATTTACTGAATATGCACCATATACTTTATTATCTTTATATTCAATAGCCTTATTATTGATATAAAGTTTTATATAGTCATCTACTTTTTCACTGCTTATTAAATTCACTTTAAAATTCGTGTCCTTAAAAACTAGCATGTGCAATGACTTTTTAATCATTATTTAGGTTATTTGTATCAAAGCGAATATTGCCTTTAATCAATGAATTATCATCATCAAAATTTTTTCGGCTTCTAAATTATATTTATCTACAAAAAACTTTCTGATATTTGGTATATTATTATTTAGGGGCTGTAATTCTGTTTTTGTTTATCTTCAACATTATTAAATTCATATTTAGCATTTGAATATGAGTTAATTTTCTATATATAATGAAATATAGGTTTAAAACGCCAATTTACCAATAAATATAAACTTGTTGTCATTCATAGTTACTTCTATAAGCTTTCGTTTCTGTTTGTCCGTTATACAGCCAAAATCAACCGTATTACTATCATTATTTTTGATATAACTTTTTATGTTATTTCTTTCTTTTTTTTTGATACCTTTGTACTATTATTAGATAAAATATTATCTACTTTTTCATATTACTTACTTTTTATAACTTGCTCTAATTCATCAAGTTGCGCTTGTGCGTTATTACTTGTTATAAAGTAATATATTAATCCTGCCAACATAAGCATTACAACAATTATAGGTACGATTATTAGCATATTTTTATGATACTTATATTTATCAGCTCTTTTATATTGATTATTATTTTCCATATAACTACCTTCTATTATTATTTATAAAATAGATAGTATTTTAAATAACTTTGCACGTCTTCTATATCTATATTCTGCTCTATACTCTTTACTTGTTCTAATTGAAATTCCATTACATGTATTAAATCTTCGAAAAATTCACGTTCTCTTTGCTTCAAATTGTTATTATCTATATATTTATTATTTTCTTCTACATATGCAAAGCCATTATTATTATCTAAAAATTCATGTTTTATATAAGTATCAATATTTGACTTTAATAAATTCATAGAATGAAATTCAGAATGTATAGTAAATTTATTTGTGTAAATTGGTTTTAATATTTTATCGCCTTTTTTACTATATCCTAGACCGTCATTTGTAATACTTATAAAGCTTGATAGCTTCTTGACACTTTTTATTAAATTATTATAGCGTGTTTTTACCTCATTATATTTATTTTGATAAGTTTGAATATATTTAAAACGATCACTTATATTCTTGCACTGTATCATAAATTCTTCGTCTTTCGTTCTATTCTTACCATTTACATTGTCTATGTAACTTCTAACAGCACTTTTATTTTTAGTTACATCTCTACCACTATCTACATACATTTTTTTGTCTGCTTTAATCTGTTCTAATAACGATTTCAATTCTTCATTATATTGGCTATAGTTAGACAAAAGTAACTCTATTAAACTTTCTTTTTCTTCTTCATATTTCATACTATACATAAAAATCCCCCTCATTATATAAACTCACTAAAGTATTTTGTTAAATAGCTTTTTCTATAATATTTTCTTGAAATATGCTTCAATTTAGGGTTTTGAACTTCCCTGAAAATATTTGTAAAATCTGCAAATTGACTATATAAAGCACCATCTAATTTAGTAATGAACAAATTTTCATCAAGTAATTCTTCTAACGACACATAATAAGCTTTAATTTCTTCATCAAATTCATTAATTAATTTACTAGCTCTATGATTACCGTCGACTACTAATAATGCTTGTGAAGGTTCTTGCTTAGGGTAAAATGAACCTCTGGTAGTAACATAATCTGGTACTACTATAATAGGATCTTTTGATAATTTAACATCTTTGTTTCCTTCATAACTGAAATTAACTAAATCATTATTTTCAGAACCAAAAATTTTATAACTCAATTTAATAGGTTCAGTGCCACGCTTTTTTACATAATCATTTATAGCGCCAACATTAAAAGCAATATCACAAATAAACGAAGCCCAATGATTACCACGAGGAACACTGTAAACCTCATTTTCATCTATTTTGTCTAATTCACTTAACAATGTATTTTCATCATATAATTCATTTAAATTTGATATAACCTTAACCCAATCATTATTTAGTTTTGATACATATTCATATTTACTTATGTCTAGTTTCTCTAAAATACTGCTATAATCCATTACTTTTGAATTAAAGGTATACAAAGAATAATCGTTGCAATTTAATTTCATATAATCCCTTCCTTCTTCACAAAACAGAATATATGTCCTGTAATATTAATGAGGTGTTGAAATGTTACCTGAAAACTATGCTAATGAAACAGATTATAGAAAAATACCACGTAAGTATTTAAACCCTAATACCCGACAAGGACGAGGAATGAAAAAATGGCTACCTATGGCCACAATCCCTGAACAATATGAACAGCTTGAATAATTCATAAAAGATCAAAGTAAAGTGCCTAAGCCTTCTCAAAGTGAAGATCAAATACTTGATATTAACAATACTATAATAGAAAAAATGTTTAATAAACCTAGCGCAAAAAATATTATCACAACGGCAATAAAAAATTTTTCAGGAACTATTCATAAAATAAATTCTAAAGATAATACTTTATACATCTACAATGATAAAAATAATATGATAGTCATTCCGCTACCTCATATATATAGTATTGATTAAATAACACCGTTAAAACGGGGTTATTTTTTTATGGCAATTTAATTTCTATACTTTCTGCACCTTCTAAATCTTTTGAGGGTGCTATTGTTATAGAATTTTTGCCATTATATCTTAAAGATTGCATAAGTTCTTGTGGGCTTTTTATGCCTAATTTAATCGTCGCATTTCTTACATGATTTAAAAATTCGTCGATAATATTTTCAGGAAAAATCTGCTTATCTAATTCAAATATTCTATAAATAACCGACCGCTCTATCTCATAATCTTCATTACCAAAAATATAGCGTGTTAAAATATCGCCATCTAATGTTTTCATCACTGTTAATTTACTAATTGTATTTATTCTATGTTCTTCATCATACAGCCCAGTATGTTGAAAACCATCAATATTACTTATGTCTATTATTGTTTTTAAATAACGCTTATATTCCGCTATTTTTTCAAATAATTTACTTATTATCATATTTATATTTTCAACTGATACAAAAGTTTTTTGAGGCTTAATTACTTCTGTTCCTTTTTCAACTTTAATAATTTCTAGCGGTAATATAATTTCAAAATCTTCTTTTTGGATATCATTTTCCTTAACGATTGCATAATGAATTTTAAGATGAATATTATCTGAAGTGTCTATGTCTTTAAGTTTATCAATAATAATAACATCAATTATTTTAATAAACGTTTCATCATAGCCCATTACATCTAATAACTTCAAAGTGTTAATAATATCTTCTAAATTAATAATTTCGTCTTTCTTATTTTCATCAGATAAACTTTTATAATAGTCATTAATTGTAAACATATCCTTGCTCCTTTATATTTTTTATTTTCATCAATTATACCAATTTTATTATCGTAACGCTTTCCATTGTAATTAATTGGGCTATTATCTATAACATTTATACCTCTTTTAAATATGTTGTTTGTACCTATTTTTAAATTAACTCCTTCATCTTTATTTTCTAGCTTAAATTTATTAAATTCTTGATAGTCTATTAAGCCGTGTTTATCTGCAATTCCTAATTGTTTTAAGTCTTTTAATGTTACATAACGTGTTTTTAAATACTATCAATTTTGAATTGTTCTTTAGCCATCAGTCGTAATGGTCCATTAAAGACCATTTTAAATAGGTTATCTACTAATTCATTGGGTGGCATGCGCATATCGTCTTGCACCCAGTATTTAATAAAGGATAGTAAAGCGCCAACCACATAACTGTGAAAGTAATCGACAGGAATACCGTCGATATTGCCATTCGGTGCGAGGTTAGTGGACATATTGTGATACATCAGTTGACTTATTTTCTCTTCTAGCTGACTTCGGCGTTCGAGTCGGAACAGGGTTTGGTAAAATTCAGCATTATCATTAATGTGGTAAATAACTTTCTTGAGTTTCTTTTCTGTAAAGACGCGCGCAAATTCCGTAACGTCCATACCTACATAAAAGTCGTCGGTAGTAAGTAATGTTGAAGAGAGTTGAGCAAAGTATTCATTTTCCATATCACTCAGTAATAAATATTTATCTTCATAATGTAAATAAAATGTACCACGATTCACATCAGCGGCAGTGGTAATATCACGTACTGTAATTTTATCTAAGTCTTTGTGACGTAATAGGTCGATAAAGGCTGATTTAATGGCAGTACGTGTTTTTCTGACGCGTCTATCTTCGGCCATAGTTAACACCTCTTTGTAGTTAATAGACAATTCCGAACTACATGTTCAATAAAGGACGAATAGCTGTATATTGCATATTGTATAATTTATACCACCTATTATAATAGACTGAGTAATGGATATGCAACACTGTGTTCATGAATAAGGAGGTATAAAGAATGAATATTTTTAAAAATAAACTATTATGGTTAGCACCAATAGTTGCGATTATTTTATTTTTGATATTTTCAATCGCCTTTTATCCTGCGTTTAATCCTAAACCTCAAGATATACCAATTGCTATCGTTAATCATGACAAAGGCACTGACATACAAGGGAAAAATATCAATATAGGAAAGCAATTAGAAGATAAGTTACTGAATAGTGATAAAGACATTGTAAAATGGATTCAAGTTGATGATGAAGATGATTTGAAACAAGGTATGAAAGACCAAAAATACTTTGGAGCAGCAATAATTGAAAAAGATTTTTCGCAACATGCAATGAGTAAAACACAGCAAGTTGCGATGACTGCGAAAAAGCAAGAAATGGAAGATAAAGTAAAATCTGGTGAGGTGCCATTAGCTCAAGCTAAGCAAATGCAACAAAAAATGGCACAAGCTGGAAGTAACAACACGGAAAAACCTGAACAAGCAAGTTTTAAAACAATCGTTAACCAAGGTGCAGGTACACAAGCCTCACAAATTGTGTCTCAAGTATTGAATGGTATGGGGGACAATGTTAATCAAAACATTACGAAACAAAGTTTGACAACTCTAGAAAAACAAAATGTAGATGTGCCAGCTAAAGACATTCAAAAACTAACACAACCGGTAAAAGTAGATACACAACAAGCGAATAAAGTTGGAGATCATCAGGCTGGAGGTAATGGACCATTCTTGATGTTTATGCCAGTATGGATGGGTTCAATTGTTATTTCAGTGCTCTTATTTTTTGCTTTTAGAACAAGTAATAACATTGCCATTCACCATCGTCTCATTGCGGCGCTAGGTCAAATAGCTATGACTATTGTTACTGCCTTAATAGGCGCATTTGCTTATGTTTATTTTATGAAAGAAGCACTAGGATTTGATTTCAATGATGCCAATATGACAGCATTGTTTATCGCATTTGCGATTATGGGATTTGTCGGCTTGATTTTAGGAACGATGACATGGTTAGGTATGAAATCTGTACCAATCTTCTTTATATTAATGTTTTTCAGCATGCAATTAGTAACATTGCCACAACAAATGTTACCAGAGTTCTACCAAAAATATATCGTTGGTTGGAACCCATTTGCACACTATGCGAATTCACTCAAAGAGATACTTTACTTGGATGGTAGTATCCAATTAGACTCAACAATGTGGATGCTTATTGGATTTATGATTTTTGGTGCAGTATCAGCACTTATAGCTGCAGCATTGAGAAAACATAGTACAAAACGTACAGAAGTACCATCATAAAATTAAGAGAAGTGGGGTAGAAATCTACTTGGATGCTGAGCATTGAAAAAAGATTGATTCGAAGCGTATTTTTAGTTCGATAACCAACCCACAATATGTAAAGAGGCTAGGACGCATTTAAGTCGTCCTAGCCCTCTTTTTGATGATTAAAATTCTTGACCATTAAATATTTTAAGTGACATTAAATAGGATCCTAAGAGTAACAATAGTCCCACTGCGCCATATATCGTCGTAACAATAATGCTTTGTATGTTGGCTGCTGCAGTAAAAGAATTTGCAGTTGCCATAGCAGGTGTTAAAAATCCAAAGAATACTATAAAGAATAACACAATAACAAAGATTGAAGTGGTTATTAAGATGACATTGGAATTTTCAGGACCAAATTTAAATGTTAGTGGAAACACTAAAGCATAAGTACCTGCAGCACCAATACCTACTAGTGCAGAGATTAATACCATACTGAAAACTTGTGTAGCAATACCGACTGCAATAATGCCTATAATTAAGCCAAGTAATAATGCAATACCATATAATCCAAAGTAACTATTGATGTAAGTCGTTCTACCTGTAGGTAATGTAGAAATATAATGCATCCATTTGGATTCTTTTTCATTCTTGAAATTATCTGTGATAGGTGAAATGAGAAACATCATAGGTAGAAAACATGTCATCATTGGGTTTATCATGGCGAATAAAATACTCGCAAATATAGAGACAATAAAATATGTGATCATTGATTTTTTTGATGCATAGAATGTGCTTAACATTAAGCCTTTCATTAGATATCACCTCGCATAACTAATTTCGTTGCATCATCTATAGACTGAAGTGATTGAGCATTTAATACACGAGAGCGATCATTAATGAGTGTAGTACGTGTATTGTTTCGAACTCTAGACGCAACTACAATGTCATCTGGAATATTTACTGTTTCCTCAGTTTGTTCTATAATACCGTAACTGTTTAACAAGCGGTGTTTGTCTTCTGTTAAAACGATTTCGCCGTCTTTCATAAATATCAACTTTGTAGCGATTTGTTCAATATCTTCTGAAATATGAGATGACATCATAACACCATGACCTTGAGCGATATAATCTTCTAAAAGTTCAAGCACTTCTTCACGTCCGGAAATGTCCATACCCGCTGTAGCTTCATCAAGGATTAATAATTTAGTATCATGGGCCAAGGCGATAGCAAGTGCCGCTTTCATCCGCATACCTCGTGAAAATGAGCTGAGTTGCTGTTTTAGTGGTAAATCGAAATACCGTATAGTATCAAAAAATTTCTGTTGATCCCATGTTGTAAAAATATTGGAAAAAACTTTATCCATTTCGGTAATCGTTAATTTATTAGGTACGCGCAAGTCATCGAATACCACGCCTAAATATTCTTTATAATGATTATTATTTTGAGATATGTCCTGGTCAAAAAATTTGATACTGCCACTATCTTTAAAGCGATTACCAACTAAAGTATTGATTAAAGTGGACTTGCCCGAACCATTTTTTCCAATTAAACCCACAACTTCTTGTGGATCTATAGAAAATGAAATATTCGAAAGTTGAAATTCAGACTTTTTATAGCTTTTATTTAAATCGTTAACTGTTAATAATTGTTCCATACATAACCTCTCTTTATATATTAAAATTAGCTTTCATTGTATAAATTAGTAATAAAACTTGCGAACTTTGAATAAATAACCGAACCCGTTATAAATGAACAACACGATGAGTATGACTAAACCTAAGATTTGATTAATGCCAGAAATGAGTGAAAATAACCCTAATAGCATCCCACCAATTATGATTATTGCCATATTAATATTATAAATTTTGTACATTGAAACTAGCGTAATATGGCGTTCTCCGTCATCCATAAGATTTAATACCTTTTCAGTATATTTTGCTTCACCTTGTTTAGGGTAACGTGCATCATATTTTCGGACAAAGAAGCCTATCATTATAGATGGAATGATAGTAATGATGTAAGGAAGCAAGACGAAAATTATTAATTGATTAGTACCATTGCCTAACACGATGAAAAATAAAGTCAATAAACTGACTAATACTTGAGTGTAATAAATAAAACTTGTTCTTAAGAAATTTAAATTGGCTTTTTGTTCTAAGTCATCTGCACTATGATCTGCTATTTCTTTATTCATTTGCTTTTTGTATTGTAATGCTTTTCGTTGCACTCGATATAATACAAATGTAAGCACAATGTTGATGACAGATGCTAATGTAATAATCGTAATTTCAATACTACTATTTGAAAATTGAATGATAGAAAATAAATTACGGTCTTCAAACATTCCAAAAAATGCTCCAATGACACCACCAACTATTGCACCAAGTAAAATAAGTAATAGGTATCGACCTACTTTCATACTTCTTCCTCCTCAATGATAAATATTTTTTCAACAGGTTCATTAAATATACGTGCAATTTTAATTGCTGTAAGTATAGATGGCATAAAATCATTGCGTTCTATTAAAGAAACAGTTTGTCGAGAGATACCTGCTTTTTTAGCGAGTTGGGTCTGATTATAGCCATCACGTGCACGCAGTTCTTTTAGTCGATTGCGCAATATATATCAACTCCTTCTTCATAATATATAATAAAGTAGTCAATTTGACAAGTATAGTAGTCAAAAAGACTAATATGGTATACAAATCGATGTTAGACTCAACGACTAACTTAATTCAGAGTTGCACTAAATATTTTTCTTGATTACCATTTTTGTGTTTCATATGAAACATTTGGAGTAGATATTCCAGCATAATTAATAATATTTACATAAGTTGCGCAAAATTAATATTGAAAAAATTAAATAGTTTGATATATTAAAGATAAAATAACAGCATGTGCAAGTCATAAATAAATTGTATCGTTTAATTGATGAGTCGGTTAATCTTAGTGAAAACAAAATAAGGGGTGGTTGAAATGGACACAAGGAAACCGAAGTATAGTATTCGTAAATTAAGCATAGGGGCAGCTTCTGCATTGGTTGGTGTATTGTTATTTGTAAGTCATGATTCGGCACATGCAGCAGAACAACAAAACAGCGCTACAACTGAGACTACAGAGGTGAAGGATAAGGGTACAACTGCCCAAGACTCTGAAAAACCTGATGCTTCAGTAAAACAACAGGGTACTGAGGCTGTTGCACAAAATTCTGAAGAAAAGTCAGTGACATCAACTGAAGATCATAAACAGAGTACAACCCAGAAAAGTGACACAGGGCAGTTCGAGCGACCTAAAACTAGTGAAGATGCACAGGTAACAATTACGCAAGCAGAGGTTGATAATAATTCACCCAAGTCAACAAACAAAAAGAACAACAGTGAACAATACATAGAGTCAGCAACTGTAGACAAATCAAATGCAGCAACTACCACTGACACAACACAACATAATCAATTTGAACAAACTGCTAGTAAGAAGCAAAGTAGCGACAAACAGGTGCAGAGTAAGGCGTCTGTATCTACAGCTGAACATTCAGTGACTACTGATGATACAACGTCATCAACAACATCGCCATCACCAGTAAAAGCAGCTCAACAAAGGGAACCTGTGGCGCATCATCAGTCTTCTGAGATACTGTCTGACCACCAACTTACAGACAAACAGACAAAAGCAACACAACATAATTGGACGAAAGTGCAACCTAAACCAGACCGACAACAAAGGTCTACACTGCCTGAACAACAACGTAATAACACAATCAAACCAACGAAAGCAACAATAAATGAAGTGACAGACCAGTCTTATACCGATGCTACTACTCAACAACAGAAGTATACAGATCATCAGTCAGTAGCTACTACAAATAATACAACTACATCATTAGCAGAAATAGGTGCGCCATTATTAGTGCATGGTTCTTCACGTAACTCGACACCAGAAGAACAAAAAAGTTTAGCTGCTTTAGAAGGTAATACCCAAGCGACACGTACAAACAATACAATTCAAGAAGCCACGCCAATAACAGATGACCAGCCTACAAAAGTTGCGAAACAAGGACAATTTAAAAATGAAGACCCTATTATACTGGTACATGGTTTTAATGGCTTTACTGGAGACAACAAACCAACAACTGAAGGTAATTACTGGGGCGGAGATAAACTTAGTATTAGTCAAGATTTACGAGATAGCGGCTATGAAACCTATGAAGCAAGTGTTGGTGCTTTAAGTAGTAATTATGATCGTGCGGTAGAATTGTATTACTATATTAAAGGTGGAACAGTAGATTATGGTGCAGCGCATGCGAATAAATATGGGCATGAGCGTTATGGTAGAACGTATGAAGGGGTCTACAAAGACTGGCAACCGGGTCAACAAGTACATTTAGTAGGGCACAGTATGGGTGGACAAACGATTCGTTTATTAGACACAATGTTACGTGAAGGTAATCAAGAAGAAATTGCGTATCATCAGCAACATGGCGGAGAAATTTCGCCATTATATCAAGGTGGTAATGATGATATGATAACTTCCGTGACAACGATAGTGACACCTCATAATGGTACACATGCTGCAGATCAACTTGGTAACGAACAATTGATTCGCCAAGTCGCCTATGATTATAGTAAATTTCAAAATAATAAATTAACACAAGTAGATTATGGTTTTTCTCAATGGGGCTTAAAACAACGTCCGAATGAAACATATATCGATTATGTCAAACGTGTTAAAGCGGAAAGTAACATTTGGTTAACAGATGATAATGGCTTTTATGATTTGACACGTAAAGGTGCCGCAGCATTAAATGAACAAACTTCCCTTGATCCAAACGTAGTGTATAAAACATACACAGGGGAATCCACTCGTGCTAGCATTACAGGACGACAAGTATCAGATATTAATATGAAACTTTCTTTTAGACTTACAGGTAATGTGATTGGCAAAGCAGCTGAAACTGAATGGCGAGAAAACGATGGTCTTGTTTCTGTTGTCTCAGCGCAACATCCATTTAACCAAGATTTCGTGACAGCTACGGATGACGTCCAAAAAGGTGTATGGCAAGTTACACCAGTCAAACACGGTTGGGATCATGAAGACTTTATCGGTTCAGATGTAACGCAATCTGTCGTAACAACAGAAGAATTACAGCAATTTTGGCATGGTATTGCTGCAGATTTAGTACGTAATGAAGATATTACTGCACAAGCTTAATATTTAAAGAAAGGATGAAGCGAGATGACAGGCACGATTCCACAATTGATAGAGTCATTTTTACGTATTGTTACCGTTATTTTTGCATAAGATAGTAGTAATTCAAATAGTAACAATAAGGTTATAACAGTAAAGAGAGTGGTTAGATATCCTAGTTATTCTAAGTGATATTTTAACTACTCTTCTTTGTGTGACAAGTATTAAAGATACTATAATGAGTATAAGAAATGTCTTACAAGGAGGTTGTACCATGAAACAAGCTCACACGCTTTTTCAGATTTTGAAATCATTAGACGGTCAAAAGTACGGCGCGTATAAACGTTTAACAGATACATATGCTTATGATAATTTTCGTTTAACAATAGATCACATTCAAGCAGATCCTTATGCGTCACCATCTAAAGTACGTATTATCCAAGATAAAGCAACTACAGGCATACCTGAACATCTTGTCGATAGTAAATTAAAACGTATCGCAGTGTCAGATTTTTTAACACGCAATATTTATAGTGAAATTCATAATCTGACTAAGCAACAAGGACATAAGCATTCGAATATTATGATAGATAGCTGTGGTCCTGAAATATTGGAGCGTAGCGCTGTTACGATTACGGATAACAGTATTGAAGTATGCTTAGAAATAGGCTTGCCTGCTAAAGGACGAAAGATTTTAGGTAAAACAGCAACACATATTTTTACAACATTAGTGCCTGAAATTGTAGCGCGAGCGCTGTCTTATAAAAATATAGATCAAGTAGCATTAGCTGACCAAGTGACATTAATGGAAGACCAACATTATATACGTGAATTTTTAGTACAACAAGGCTATATCGCTTTTGTGGCTAATGGTTCAATATTACCTCGTCAAAGTGGGGTGTCACAGCAACCATTAACACACGCTGTATCATTTACTAGCACAGCAACATATGAACAGGCTTTAACTTTACCTAGTGGCAAACAAGTAAGAGGTATGGCTATACCTGAGGGAATTACTCTTATTGTAGGGGGAGGTTATCATGGTAAATCGACATTACTAGAGGCATTACAACGGGGTGTGTATCCTCATATTGTAGGCGATGGCCGTGAATACGTTATAACCCGTGATGACGCGATGAAAATCCGTGCTGAGGACGGACGAAGTATTGCCCAAGTAAATATTCAGCCCTTTATCGATAATTTACCAGGAAATAAAGATACTACTCAATTTACTACGCCAAATGCGAGTGGTAGTACGTCACAAGCAGCAAATGTTATGGAAGCACTTGAGGCACGTAGTTCGGTGTTACTTATTGATGAAGATACTTCTGCCACAAATTTTATGATTCGGGATAAACGGATGCAACAATTGATTGCACCGGAAAAAGAACCCATTACACCCTTTGCACATAAAGTAAGGCCTCTCTATGAAGATTATCAGGTTTCAACGATTTTAATTGTTGGGGGCTCGGGTGATTATTTTGATGTGGCAGATCATGTCTTAATGATGGATGAATATGTGCTAGAGGACGTCACTACTCAAGCACACGAGATCGCTCATAATACAAGTGTACAAAAGTCGTATCATAATCCAGATTATTTTGGCACTATAACTCAACGTACGCCATTAACTGCGAGTTTTAACAGTAAAGGTAAGGATGGGCGTTTTAAAGTGAAAGGTCGTACAACAATTTTATACAATAAGGAACAGATCGATTTAGCAGCTGTTGAACAGTTAGTGGATACGAGCCAAACAAATTGTTTAGCATTAATGTTAGCTTATTATCAACGGCATTTGTTGAATGATACAACAACACTTTCTCAAGCTGTTAGGCAATTATATCAACACATTGATACACATGGCTTAGCTGCTATATCACCATATCAAGGTCATCCAGGAAACTTAGCGTTACCACGACCACAAGAGTTTTATGCTGCGCTTAATCGTTACCGAGGTTTACAAATTGCCCAACACAAATAACATCAAGTAGGCTTCCGTTTGTCTGAACGAACTATGACGGTAGTCTAATATTTGGCATAATATCAGCATTTTCCATATAGATAAGTAGTTTCTTGATAAGAAAAATGCACCTGAACATCATTTTATGTTCTAGGTGCTTTTTCACTATCAACAACTATTAGTAGTTTGGGTATTTAAATATGCATTAGACGTTCTTCCTGACAAATGCGCTGCCATAATAAATATGCATATGGTAGCAGTAAAAGGGTAGCGAAACCAGCTTGTGTTAGCAGTAATAGACCCAATAGCTCAGGTACGATATTTAAAAAATAGTTTGGATGTTTGGTAATTTTAAATAATCCACTTTTGATAATCGGGTGTTGTGGCAAAATGTATAATTTTAACGTCCATATTGCTCCCAGCGTCTTTATTACCATAAATAATATAATATAAGCGAAAATCATAAGTATTAGACCGATAACACTTAGACTATTCATTGTAGTTTGTTGCAACCATGCTTCGATAGTAGCACTAACATAAATGGCGATATGTGTAAGTGCGAGCCATGTTGAATTACGTTTGCCGTATTCAGTAGCGCCTTGAAGTTGCAACTGCTTAGCATGACGAATTGAAATGACTAAGCTGTATAAGCGTAAAATAAAAAAACCGAAAACAATAAGTATAATCATTGAGGTCCTCCAATTAGTTCATTAATCTTAACTAAGTTATAATTTTTTCAACATTGGAGCAATAGCATGAACATACCAAGTAAAAAATGTACTTTAATAACAAAAAAAGATGACAATTGTCGTCCATTAAGACAGTGAAAGACGAAAATAAGTGACAAAACTGTAATGACTGTGAAAATACAGGGGTAAATAAAAAGGCTGGAACATGAATAAATGTACCAGCCTAGAACTCACATATAGTTTATATTTTTTTAACTGTTAATAATAAATAGATGAAGAATGGTGCGCCGAATGCGGCAATAAAGACACCCGCAGGCACTTCTTGAGGTAAGAAAATCGTACGCCCAACTAAATCGGCAAGCAAAATGGAAGCAGCGCCACAAATCGCTGACATGACTAAGCGTTTTAAATAACTGCCTTTAATAAGCGTTTTAGCTATGTGCGGTGAAATTAAACCGACAAAGCCGATATTACCGACAAAACTAATCGCTGACGCTGCCAGAATAGTTGTAATTAACATTTGAATTAATTTCGTTTGATTCACATTTAAACCTAAGCCAGTTGCAACATCATCATGCATGATAGATACCTTCATACGAGGAATTACGATAGCGAACAGTGGCACCATGCAAAGTATGATAATCGCTAAAATTAAACTACTATCAAAGGTTGCCCCAGATAAACTACCGACGATCCAAGTATAGGCTTTAGAGGCAGACAATTGTTTCGTCATGATGAGTACACCGTTAACTAACGCTGTAAATAAAGTCTGTAGAGCGATACCTATAATGACAATCGTTGTTGCTTGCATATTTCCTTTATGTTGAAAGCTAATAAGCAGCGACATAGCTATGGCACCACCAGCTAAAGAAAAGAGTGGTAACCACTGGATACTTAAACTACTGATAAAGGCAATAAAAGTTACTGCACCAAAGGTCGCGCCACCAGTTACTCCGATAATATCTGGAGAGGCAATAGGATTTTTTAAGACATTTTGTAAAATTAAGCCACTAGCACCTAATGCTGCACCGGCAACGATAGCAAGAGTGATACGTGGTAGCCGCAAAACTTCAAGCGTAAATTGGTCGGGACTGTTTGCAGGATCAAATATATAAGAGACGATCTTCATGGGTGAAATAAACGTCGAACCCAACATTAAACTAATGACTGCCAGTACACATAATAGCACCACCGCGAAGATTAAACGCTGAGAATCTTGTTTTGTAAGTGACTCATTCATATGCTTTGAATTCCCTTCCTCATAATATAAATCAATGTCACGGCACCAATAATTGCAGTAATTACACCGATGGGTAGTTCAAGTGGTTGGATAATGATACGTGCAATGATGTCGGATAATAACATGAGTATCGCGCCACTTATAGCATTAAATGGTATTAAATATTTATAATTAGGCGGTAATAATTTTTTACTGATGTTAGGAATGATTAACCCTACAAACATAATAGAACCTGCAATGGCTACTGATACACCCGCTAAAACACTAATTAATACTATCATTATAAATTTCGTTACTTTAATATTTTGACCTAAAGCAGTCGCAATATCATCACTAGTCATTAAAATATTGATACGGGATGATAGGGCCAATGCGACTACTAAAGCGATAATAATCAGTGGAATGATCCATGGGACTTCCCAAATATTGCGAAATGAAACAGAACCACTTAACCAAAATAAAAAGCTTTGTAAATTATTTTCATTCATAATCATTATACCTTGTGTAAAAGCACTGAAGAGGGCAGAGATTGCTGCGCCTGCTAAGATAACGCGTTTAGGTGAGAATTGTGCTTGTTTGAACATTCCCAACATAATAACAACCACAGTGACTAAAATAGCGCCTATAAATGCTAGTATAATGAGTGCTTCAAATGATTGAATACTGAATAATGTTAAGCCTGCGATGACGAAAAAGACGGCGCCAGCATTAACACCAAAAAGGCCTGGAGAAGCGATGGGATTACGTGTTAAAACTTGCATGAGTAATCCGGAAACTGCTAGTGCCGCACCAGTTAATAACGCGATAATAGTTCTGGATGCGCGTGATTCAACTATGAGAATATGTATATCGTTTGAGCTATCAAAGTGGAAGAACGCCTGTACCAACTGAGATAGTGGTACAAGCGTATTCCCAACTATTAAACTTAAGATGGTTACAACGATTAGACATAAACCAGTGAGCATTAACTTATACTGAGGTTTAAGTAACATGATGTAACTCCTTATGCATTAAGATTGTTTTTCGATATCTAATTTTTGATATAGATCATCAATTAATTTGAGTGATGACTGGTAACCGCCAGCCATATTCCATGTGATTTCATCAACGTTATCGGAAACATCGTCAGATTTTACAGCTGACAAGTTTTTCCATTGATTACTATTCGTCCATTCTTGCTTAGTTTTGTCAGTCAATTTAGCATCTTTTGCTGTTGTATCGGATTTAAACATAAAGATATGATCAGCATCCATTAACGGAATACTTTCTTTAGAAGTTAACTGGATAATGTCTTTTCCTTTGTCTACTTGTTTCTGTTGTTCTTCTGGGCGTTTGAAACCTAAATCATGCAAAATGTCCCCAGCGTAGCCACTCGCATAAATACGTGCATGATCCGGTCTGAAATTGACAACAGAAGCGGATAACGGCCACTCTTTTCCATATGTTGCTTGTGCATCTTTTTTAAATTGAGCTACTTTATCATCGTATTTTTTCAATAATTCATCAGCTTTGTCTTCTTTCCCTAATGCTTTCCCCATCATTTTAGTCGTATCTTTAAATTTATAAACAGTATCATGCGTAATTGTTGGAGCGATTTTTGATAATTGCTCATATTGTTTTTCATTACGTACTTTTGACGCCACGATTAAATCAGGTTTCAATTTAGAAATTTCTTCTAAGTTAGGAGAAGGCTCCTGACCGACTATTTTTGTATCTTTTAAGTCCTCTTTTAAGTAATCGTATTTGGGTTGTTGTGTCCAAGACTCAACGGCACCAACAGGTTTAACACCTAACGCGACAGAGACATCCGTTGCTCCTTGATACAATGTCACAACACGTTTTGGTTTTCCTTTAATTTCAGTCGTCCCCATAGCATGTTTCACTTCGACTGTCTTACTATCTTCTTTATTATTTGAAGATTTATCTGAACTGTTATTCCCACAAGCTGCTAATAGCACAACTAATGCTAAAGCAACTACTAATAATTTTGTTAAATGTTTCATCGTTTTGAATGAGACCTCCCATTTGCTATTGATAATCATTCTCATATATAAATATCTTATAACTTTATGAATAAGTCAATAAAAATTTTAGATTTTTTAAATGATTAAATTGTGAGTTGACATATATTGTCGGAAAAAATATAATACAGCCATTGATAATGATAATCGTTATCAATTGATTGTGTTACTCATTTTAAATTATTGTAGGAGGAATTCAATTGAACGAAGCACGTAAGAACAGCAATGATTCTTTACTTTCATGTATAGGTAATACACCGATGATTCAGCTCAAACACTTATTTCCGAAGCATAATGTTTACGCGAAGTTAGAATATATGAATCCAGGCGGTAGTATGAAAGACAGGCCGGCCAAATACATTATTGAAGATGGCTTGCGAAGTGGAGCAATTACATCAGATACGCATTTAATTGAGAGTACCTCTGGAAATTTAGGTATTGCTTTGGCAATGATAGCCAAAATAAAAGGATTAACACTAACATGTGTCGTTGACCCTAAAATTTCTGAAACGAATTTAAAAATTATTAAAAGTTATGGTGCAAACATCGATATGGTTACTGAACCGGATGAAAATGGCGGTTATTTAATGACGCGTATTAATCGGGTACAGACGTTGCTCGATGAAACAGCAAACGCATATTGGATTAACCAATATGGTAATGATTTGAATTGGCAGGCGCATTATCATGGTGCAGGTACTGAAATCGTTGACCAAATAACAGAAGCGATTGATTATTTTATTGCTCCTGTAAGTACAACAGGAAGCATTATGGGGATGAGTCGTAAGATCAAAGAACATCATCCCCAAGCACAAATTATCGCCGTTGATGCAAAAGGTTCAGTCATTTTTGGTGATACACCTACAAATAGAGAATTACCTGGTATTGGTGCGAGTAGAGTGCCAGAAATATTAAATAAGCAAGAAATCGACCAAGTTGTTCATGTCGATGATTATCAATCTACGCTTGGGTGTAAGCGCTTAGTTGACGAAGAAGGCATTTTCGCTGGTGGTTCAACTGGTTCAATTATTGCGGCTATCGCCGAAATTATCGATAGTATCGACCACAATAAAACAATCGTTACAATTTTACCGGATCGTGGTGACCGTTATTTAGATTTAGTATATTCGGACGACTGGTTTAATCATATAAAAGAGAGCAAAGGAGCATTATTACGATGAATAGAGAATTATTGTATTTAAACAGAACAGATGTAGCACAAGCAGGGGGTGACCATTCAGATGTCTATGTCGCAGCATTATCTGAAGCCTTAACTGCACATGCAAAACAAGATTTTGTACAACCACTAAAACCGTATCTACGTGCACAAGGCAAAGAGGGTCACATTGCAGATCGTATCATAGCTATGCCTAGTCACATTGGTGGACAAGATCCAGTATCAGGCATTAAGTGGATTGGCAGTAAACATGATAACCCAGCAAAAAGACAATTAGAACGTGCAAGTGGCGTTATTATTTTAAATGATCCAGAAACGAATTATCCTATTGCGGTAATGGAAGCGAGTTTAATTAGTAGTATGAGAACAGCAGCAGTGTCAGTCATTGCAGCACAACACTTGGCAAAAGAAGGATTTACAGATTTAACAATTATTGGTTGTGGTTTAATTGGTGATCGCCAACTACAAAGTATGTTGGAACAATTTGACCATATACAGCAAGTTTATGTATATGATCAATTTCCGGAAGCGAGCGATAAGTTTGTGAGTAAATGGGCAGCTGCATATCCTGATGTGAATTTTGTCCAAGCTAGTACAGCGCGTGAAGCAGTAGAACATGCGGAAGTATTAATTACTTGTACTGTGACAGACCAGCCTTATATTGAATATGAATGGCTTCAAAAAGGCGTGTTTATCAGTAATATTTCGATTATGGATATTCAAAAAGAAGTCTTTGTTCAAGCTGATAAAGTCATTGTCGATGATTGGTCGCAAGCAAATAGAGAGAAAAAGACGTTGAATCAACTCGTACTAGAAGGTCGTTTTAGTGAAGATGCATTGCATGCTGAGTTAGGACAATTGTTGACTGGAGACAAACCTGGACGTGAACATGATGATGAAATTATCTTACTTAATCCTATGGGGATGGCAATTGAAGATATTAGCAGTGCCTACCATATCTACAAACGCGCGCAACAACAACAGATTGGTACAACATTAAACCTGTATTAAGGAGTGTCATGCAATGATGCAAGTTACAGCGCAACAACAGCAACAGAAAGCACAACTACACATACTGCGAGATTTGGTAGATAGTATGTTGTGTGAAGATATTTTTGAATTATGGTCCAAAAGTCGACTAGAACAGACACCAACTGCAACTATTTTACATTATCAGCAGGCAGCTCAAACGTTATCGATACCTGTATATTTAAGTGGCTTGAATACATATCGCTTGGCAAGTGACACTGTGGTATTGCATTCAAAGACAGCGCAGCATATAGCTGATGCTGTGACTTTATGGCAGGCACTAGTATCAATGAATGCAGCACGCTGCGACAACTTGAATGTGCAACGTTTTGCAGAAGGATTGATGACTGCCGAACAACAATTAGCAGACCAATTGACGCACTTAACATTTGCTGATAATACGTTCATCCAAGCAGAACAGTTAGCCAGTTTAAAGGATCGACCATTTCATCCTTTAGCAAAGGAAAAACGTGGATTGTCAGAAACAGACTATAAGCGTTATCAAGCCGAATATTGTCAATCGTTTGCACTACAAACTGTAGCTATTCATCGCGATTACCTTATTGCAGGTGATGTCGCGGAAGAAGCGGCATTGATGGAGACATTAGGATTAACCGATATTCAAGTGAAACAACTGTTAAGAGAACATGAGGTGACGGCAGCTGACTATATGGTGTTTCCAGTACATCCATGGCAATGGGAACATATTATTCGACCTATGTTCCAAGGGGAATTAGCTACAGGTGTTATCGTGCCACTCAATTATAAGTTTGGAAATTACGTCTCATCATCGTCGATACGTTCACTCATTGATGTGCAAGACCCGTTCCATCATCTTAAAGTACCTTTTGCCATGCAGTCATTAGGTGCCCTCAGACTGACGCCTACGCGATATCTATTAAATGGCGAAAAAGCAGAAGGGCTTTTAAGACAAGTGATAGCACAAGATAAGAACTTAGCCAATACGGTAACTTTATGCAATGAACGGCAATGGTGGTCATTTATGCAGGCTGATGGCAATATTTTTGCAGATAAAATAGGGCATTTAACCGCACAGCTCAGAAGTTATCCTGAGAGTGTAATGGCAGATCATACACAGTTAGTGTCTATGGCAGCACTTGCCGCACATGACACAAAATTATATGCATTAATCATAGATAAACCAGTCAAAGAGATTACACAAGATCATGTCCTAGCATTATTTGATGATATTGTGGCACATTTTATCCAAACGGTTATGACATTTATGCAGTATGGTGTGTTGCCAGAGGTACATGGACAAAATGTCTTACTATCATTTCAGGAGGGGCACGTTCAACAGTGTGTGTTACGTGATCATGATACTGTGCGTATTTATCCACCATTGATGCAAGCCAATGACATCAATATACCAGAGTACACAATTAGTCAAAACTCACCGAATACGTTGATTAATGATGATTTAGCAACATTTTTTACGTACTTCCAAACGTTGGGTGTTTCAGTAAATTTATATGCAATTGTCGATGCTCTGCATCATACTTTTAACATTAAAGAAGCTCAATTGATGACACGCATTAAACACGCTATGAAACAGCAAGTCGAAACGCTTAATTTTGCCCCTGATACCAAACAACAAATAACTACATTATTGTTTACAGCAGACACTTGGCCTTTTAAACGGATACTTTTACCGTTATTACAACAGCAAGGCTCTGGTGGTGGAAGCATGCCTTCTAGTATTGGGACTATAGCGAACCCTATGAAACGTTATGACTAATGTAGCAGTTTGGTATCGTAATTTTCGACTTTTATGGTTGAGTCAATTTATTTCTATTGCCGGTTTAACGATTTTAGTGCCATTGTTACCCATTTACATTGCCTCACTTGAATCGTTATCAGTTACTGAAATTCAATTATGGAGTGGATTAGCAATTGCCGCCCCAGCAATTACCACTATGATCTCGTCACCCCTATGGGGGAAATTAGGAGATAAAATTAGCCGTAAATGGATGGTGTTACGTGCGCTACTAGGCTTAGCGATTTGCTTGTTTTTGATGTCACTTTGTACAACGCCATTACAATTTGTTGTAGTGCGTTTATTGCAAGGATTATTTGGCGGTGTCGTTGACGCATCAAATGCCTTTGCGACGAGTGAAGCACCTGATGATATGCGTGGTAAAGTGCTAGGAAGATTACAAAGCGCGATTAGTGCAGGTTCCTTAGTAGGACCATTAATTGGTGGGATAGTCACAGCGATGATTGGCTTTCAATCACTCTTACTTATTATCGCGATAATCACGTTTATTGTATGCATGGTCGGTGTGAAATTTTTAGTTGAAACGTCACATCAGCAACGTACTAAGCAGCAAACACCTGTATCATGTGGCGTTATTCAATCTTTTCACTGCTTACTTGGTACACAAGCGACATGCCGTTTTATTATCGTAGGTATTTTAGCCAACTTAGCCATGTATGGCATGATGACAGCGTTAGCGCCTTTAACGGCAGGTGTAAATACAACTCTATTAGATGACAAATCAGCTGTCGGTATAGTGCAGTCAGTATTTTGGACAGCATCAATTCTCAGTGCGCCGTTATGGGGACGCTTAAATGATAAAAATTATGTCAAACAAGTTTATTTACTAACGGCATTAATTTGCGGTTTCAGTGTAGTGCTACAAGGTTTGGCTACTAATATATGGATGCTTATGATTTTTAGAATTGTTCAAGGATTGACGTACAGTGCCTTAATTCAAAGCGTGATGTATGTAGTTGTTAAAGCATGTCATCGTGATTTAAAAGGTACGTTCGTTGGTTCAACCAATAGCATGTTGGTGGTAGGACAAGTGATTGGTAGTATGTTTGGTGCTGTGGTGACAAGTAGTTATAACCCGAGCATAACTTTTATAGTAATGGGAGTTATTTTTATCGGCAGTAGTCTAATCTTACTCTTTTCACGAGTCAATGAAATGTCAGAATATCAAATATCAATGAAGTTATGGGAGTTGAATGACAGACGTGCAAAATAAAAATATAGCAGCGCATGCTGCGGTAGAACGAATGTTAAATGTCTATTTTAGAGAACATCAGTTATATCATAGACAGCCAGAAGACAATATGTGGCACATTACCATTGATGACTCCCAACAATTAACTGGCCAATTTCACTATTGGTCAGCCATGGGGCATCATGCGTATGAACCAGAGATACAACTACAACAAACAGCTGTGACGACGTCATTAGCACCATTAGAAGTTATTACTAAACTATGTGACAAATTAGGACAAGGTGATGCGGTGTTAAGTGAGCGCATGTCTGAAATTAGTAACGATATTAAAAACAGTATAGCACGCACAGCGCATTATTTAGCATATCGAGAGCAACAACAGTCGCTCAACCCGTATATACTATCTGAACAATCATTATATTTAGGGCACCCATTTCATCCAACGCCAAAGAGTTCAGTAGGATTTAGTGAAGCGGATTTACAACGTTATGCGCCTGAATGCCAAGCTAAGTTCCAGCTTTATTATGTTGAAGTCGCAAATGAACTCATCGTCGAGCGTTATGTGACAGGCACAGCAGTTAGTGTCAATGACACACTCTTAGCGTTGGCTAAATTATCAACGTCTGAACTGACTGAAGGCTATACGTTATTACCGCTACACCCATTTCAACTTACTGTCCTACAAGATAATGCAGATTTTCAACAATGGGTTACACAAGGGTTAATTAAACTTATAGGAGAGCGCGGTCATGTATTATATCCGACGTCATCTGTGAGGACCGTTTTTGCTAAAGAGTTAAATATTTATTTGAAATTACCGATCCAAGTAAAAATTACTAACTTTGTCAGAACGAATGATTACGAACAAGTTGAACGCACAATTGATGCAGCACAAGTGATTGCAGCTATTAAAACAGAGTATGAATCCGCACAATTTAAATTAATGTTTGAACAAGGCTATCGTGCCCTTAGACCGCGCAAGACAACAGAGGATTTTGACCTGTTAGCGAACAGTGCCATGATCGTGCGTGAAGGTATAGAAAATTATCAACCACAGAAAAACATTCATGTATTAGCAAGTCTATTTGAGACTATGCCACATAGCTGTGAATCTTTATTAAGTAAGCAAATAACGTTGAGTAAGTTAACGGTAGAAACATGGTTGACAGACTATTTGAACTTAACACTAAAACCGATGTTACAACTGTTTGTAAATACAGGTGTTAGTTTAGAAGGTCATGTACAAAATTCCTTGATTGAACTAAAAGACGGTCGTCCTATTGCCTATTATGTGCGTGACTTAGAAGGTGTATGTCTATCACGTAAGAAAGCAGAAGCAGCACAGCTCGTCCCACAAGTAGTCGCAAACAAAAGTCCAGTAGTCTACAGTGATGAGGCTGCTTGGCAACGTTTCAAATATTACATTATTGTCAATCATTTAGGGCATCTTGTAGCGACTGTTGGAAAACATAATGGTGAAGAACTAACGTTATGGTCTTACGTACGCGACATTTTACAATCATGGTCACAAGAAGAGGCAACATCAGCAGCATGGTCTGCTTATGTTATGGATTTATATAATAGTCCAGTGTTCGCGGCAAAAGCTAACTTAATTAGTAAAATTCATGATTGTGGCGAAAACCCTATTTATACAGATATACCAAACCCAATCGCAATGACTAAGGAGGTACAATATGATACCTAACACTGAACAGCTAGTGAAACAACGTATTATGAATCAATTGGTGACATCATTAATATACGAAAATATAGTGCATTATCAAGTGAGTCAAAATGACCAAAAAGCAACGATAATTATTGACGCTGGAGATATTACGTACCATGCTACTGTGAAGGAAGCATTTAGTTTTCAACGTTTAACCTTACAATCATCAGTGTTACGTTGTAATGCTAAAGGTAAATATGAAGCAACTGTGAATTACGCACAATTATTACGCGAAGTGGAATACACCTTCCCCAAAAACACTGAAAAAATTGAAGCGTTTATTCAAGAGTTGTTACAGACAGAATTGAAGGACCGTCAAGCGCTTCAATATAAGGAGGCATCTGAGGGAGATGTAACTTTAACGTTTGATGCTCTAGAATCATATGCGAGTGAAGGACATCCATATCATCCAAGTTATAAGTCGCGTCTCGGCTTTACTTTAGAAGACAACTTGCGCTATGGTCCAGACTTTAAACCCGAATTCAATGTTAAATGGCTAGCTATTCCACATCAACATATTGAACGCACAATAGCTACAGGAATAGAACCTGAACAGTTATTAGCACAACAATTGGATGCAGCAACGTTTAGACAATTTCAACAAACAATCATAGCACAGGGGAATGAAACTACCGACTATGGATGGCTACCTGTACATCCATGGCAATTTGAACACATTATCGCCACTGACTTAGCAGAGGAATGGCTAAATGGAGACATTATTTATTTAGGTGAATCCGTAGAACAATATAGACCACAACAATCGATACGTACTTTAGCACCCGTAGACACAACAAAATACTATATTAAAGTACCATTAAGCATTACTAATACGTCAACGAAACGAATTTTAGCGCCACATACGATTGGAAATGCAGCTCAAATTACGGACTGGTTAAAACAAATTCAAGCAGTAGATAGCTATTTACAAGATGACTTACAAACTATCTTTTTAGGTGAAATTATGGGTATGTCTTATCAATCACCTACAGCTAATACTGCTAAACAACAAGCAACGTACGGTGCGTTAGCTGTGATTTGGCGTGAGAATTTACACCACTATTTAAGTGCACAAGAAGACGCGATTCCTTTTAATGCACTTTATAGTAAGGAGAAAAACGGGCGACCACTCATTGATGAATGGATGCAACGCTATGGTGTAGCAACATGGACACAACAATTTATCAAAGTAGCAGTACAACCTATTATTCATATGTTGTACTATCACGGCATTGCGTTAGAATCGCATGCGCAAAATATGATGTTGATTCATGAAGATGGTTGGCCGACACGTGTTGCTATTAAGGATTTTCATGATGGTATACGTTTTAAGCGAGATTTACTGAGTGATATGGCGAGTGACCCACAATTACAAGATACGCCAGAAGAACATAAAAAGATTAATAGCAATTCGTTTATTGAAACCGAGAATGTAGCTTTAGTACGCGACTTCGTATTAGATGCATTTTTCTTTATTAACATTTCGGAAATCATTATGTTTATTGAGAAATACTACGCTTTAGATGAACACAGTCAATGGGCATATGTTTATGCAGTGTTGGAAACATATCAGCGTCAGCATCCCAATTTGCCAAACTATGCGCATTTTGATTTATGTGAAACAACCATTCAAGTAGAAAAACTAACGACACGTCGTTTGTTAGAAGATACGGAACTTAGAATTCACCATGTCTCAAACCCGTTAGGAGTGATTGCATATGATGACATTATCACTCAAAAATAAATTAGCACAAGGCGCTCAATTATACGGCATGTTTAACTCTATACCCAATCCACTGGTAACTGAGATTATTGCCGCGAGTGGCTATGACTTTGTCATCATTGATAGTGAACACACTGCCATTAATGATGAAACATTAGAACACATGATTCGTGCAGCTGAAGCGGCACAGATAACCCCAATTGTAAGAGTGTCGCAAGCTATCGAACGCGATATTATCAAAGTATTAGATATGGGGGCACGTGGTATTGTTGTGCCACACGTGACTGATAAAGCAAAGGTAGAACAAGTCGTACAATTAAGTCGCTATTACCCACAGGGATTGCGCAGTTTGAATGGTGGACGCATGGCGAAATTTGGCGAGATTCCATTAACTGAGTATATGAATGATGCAAATAATGACATTTTAGTGATTGCGATGATTGAAGATAAAGAAGGTATTGCAGCATTAGAAGATATCGTTCAAGTTGAAGGATTAGATATGATTATCGAAGGTGCTGCAGATCTTTCACAATCTTTCGGTATTCCGTGGGAAACGACGAGTGATACCGTACAATCTGCACTACGTTATATGCATGATGTGACACAAGCAACTGATAAATATTTCTGTGCCTTACCTAGAGATACAGCACAACAAAAGATGTGGTTACAACGAGGTGTAAACGCCTTTGTCTTGGGTGATGAGCGTGGTAAACTGTATCGTCATTTAAAGTCAGAATTATCTGTACATAAAGGAGCGCATACAACATGACACGATTACATGACACAATAGCACATTTGAAAACAAACGGCACAACAATGTGCCATTTCATCTATGATTTACCAGCGTTACACAAACATGTACAAGCAATAACAGCATCATTACCAGCAAATTGTGACATGTATTATGCGATGAAAGCGAATAGCGAAACATCTATTTTAGCAGCATTAAGTGAAGATGTAACTGGCTTTGAAGTAGCCTCTCAAGGTGAGATTGCTAAAGGTTTGGCCCATAAGTCAGCACAACACATTATCTTTGGTGGTCCTGGAAAAACTGATGATGAGTTAATTTATGCTATAGATCAAGGTATTCAGCGTATTCACGTAGAAAGTATTTATGAATTACAGCGTTTGAATGCACTATTAACAACACGACAACAACAGATGAAAGTGTTATTACGTGTGAATTTAGCAGGGCCATTCCCTAATGCAACCTTACACATGGCAGGTAGACCAACACAGTTTGGTATTTCAGAAGATCAGATAGATGCAGCGATAGCTTTAGCATTGGAGCTACCGCATATTCAGTTGGAAGGCTTTCATTTCCACTCTATATCAAATAATTTAGACGCACAGTTACACGTCGAAATAATGCGCTTGTATTTCCAAAAAGCTAAATCATGGGCACAACAGCATGATTTTCGCTTACAGCACCTTGATTTAGGTGGTGGGATTGGTGTCAATTATGCAGATTTGACACAGCAATTTGACTGGCAAACATTTATCGATGGCTTTCATCAAGTCATCGATGACGAAGTAATGCATGATGTGTCATTAAACTTTGAATGTGGTCGTTATCTAGTGGCGCATATTGGTTACTATGTGACGGAAGTGTTGGATATCAAACGCGTGCACCAAGCATATTATGCGATTCTTAAAGGAGGGACACAACAATTTAGACTGCCAGTATCATGGCAACACAATCATCCTTTTGAAATATATCCTGTAAGCCATAATCCTTATGCTTTTGAGCGTATTAGCGTGGCTCAAAAACCAGTCACTTTTGTCGGACAGTTGTGTACACCAAAAGATGTCTTAGCTAAAGACATAACAGTACCTTCTTTAACTACAGGTGATGTCATTATTTTTAATTATGCTGGTGCTTATGGTTGGTCGATTTCACATCATGACTTTTTAAGCCACCCTCATCCAACATTTATTTATTTAACTGAATAACAAGGAGGAGTTTTATGCAGGAAGTGTATCAACAGTTGCAGCTTGTGCCCGTCGAACGCATCGATTTACATGAAGACTTTGAACCTAGTAGATTAACTAAAACGCAAGCACAAATTGCAGCAGATCAATTTATTAGACATCCGATTCTAGTAGTGCAACTGCAATCAGGAAGGTATATGGTTATAGATGGGGTGCATCGCTTTACGAGTTTAAAAGCTTTAGGTTGTAATGTTATTCCTGTTCAAGTCATTGATGAGAGTAAGTATGGGATCACGACGTGGCATCATTGTGTGTCGGCTGGTAAATGGTGGCAGAACTTACAACAAGATCCGACTTTGCCTTGGACTACTGAAGCACGACAAGAAACACCATTCATTACAGTATGCCAACGTCACCATGAACAATATTTATACGCCGATGACTTAAGGCAGTCTAAATTAGCTGCCTGGTCTAAAGTCGTTGCCAGCTATAGTAAGAGCTACACAGTCGAACGTATCGCACAGGGAGAAATAAATGAGTTGTCTGATGAAGAAGTGTTGTTAAAATATCAACCACTCAATATTACAGAAATTGAAGCCGTTGTGGCACGAGGTGAGACAGTACCAGCAGGTGTGACACGTTTCAATATTTCTGGACGTTGTTTAAACTTACAAGTGCCGTTGCATATCTTAACAGAAGCAACAGTACATGTGAGAATGATGAAATGGCATAATTTTTTAGCTGATAAAATCAATAGCATTCGTTGTTATGCAGAGAAAGTATATTTAGTAGAACAGTAAAATCGCAAGACAGGGCAAGTATGCTCTGTCTTTTTTGAGTGCAAATTAATGTTTAAAAGATAATTAAAATTTATAAAAAATAGATTTGACATAATTGTAATTTTCAACTACCTTATATAGTAAGATAGTTGAAAGGGAGAATTTAATGTCAGTTTCCAATCAAATGATGAAGGGGTTATTAGATGGTGCAATATTAGGGTTGATTGCCAAGGGTGAAACGTATGGTTATGAAATTTTAGAGAAATTAAAAGCGCATCAATTTCCAGAAATTAGCGATGGTAGTATTTATCCAGTATTACTACGCTTAAATAAAAAAGGTTACATTACAGCAACTGTACGTCAATCAGATAATGGCGGTCCTAAACGGAAATATTATGCTATTACTGCAAGTGGTGAACATGAATTGCAAGTGTTTAAAGACAAGTGGAGCTACCTTAATGTAGGTATGAACAATTTATTTGAGGAGGGGAACAATGCTCAGTAAACAATCAGAACAATTTTTAACGAAGTTAAGAGTAGAGTTATTATTTAGAGGCAAGAAAGAGCAGGAGGTTAATGAAATTGATGATGAACTACGTGATCATTTAACTATAGCTGAAGAAAATGGTGAAGATGTTTCGGATATTACTAATACACCTATTGCTGAATATGCAGATCATTTTGCCCAACAACTCAATATTACTCAAGGTATTTATAAATACATTATGTACTTGTTTGTGTTTTTGTTTGTATTGATCATCGTGCCACGTATGTTTGATGACTCGTTTACGATATCTGTTAGCTTATTGCTTTATATAGGCTTCATTATTATTATCGGTGGCGTATTACAACTTTATGTATGGAAGAAAACGATTATTAGGTATGGCGATCAAAAAATAACATACATACTACTCATAAGTTTAGGTATTGCCATCTTTGGTTTAATTATTTTGGGCGAATTTTTAAGACGGAAATATCCAATTTACAATATAGTAACGTTGAATCAAACGCAAAGTGTCATTATAGGTTTATGCATTTTGATAGCTGTCAGTATCGGTTGTATTATCATTAAACAAAAATTATTCGCGGTAATTTTGTTTGTTATATGTTTGCCTAATTTGATAGGACTAGTTTTTAGTTTAAGTGGCTCGTCTAAAGATACAGTGATTTTGATTTCAACAGGTGTGCTTATCATAATCAACTTAAGTCTCACAGCTTATTTTATTTATAATATGTGGAAAGAGCGTAAATCAGACAAGGAAAATAGTTACAATCAATAATTCGCATACAAGAGGACGGAATATAAATCCTGATACTTAAAATAAGGGGAGGCTGCGATAATATTGAGTTGTTCCAATCTCATTTCATATTGGCAGTTTTTTGCAAGCTTTCCGTGGGCACTGACTCAGCCTGTAGTCTTCGGCTAGTGCTTTTCCCACAGGAGTCGGCATAAATCACTGCCAACAGGATATAGGTTTTACGTATCAGATCATTTGATAGGTCGACATTATCTCCTACTAAGTAAATGTAGCGAAAATGCACTACTATTTTGACAAAACTATATAAATAGAAAATAAACAAACCCTTCGCGAATTAATGCGAAGGATTTGTTTATGTTATGGAGGCTAGGACAATATTGATTGTCCTAGTCTTTTTTCATATTGGCAGTAGCTGACTGCATTGAAAATGCGCTTCAAACCAAGCTTTTTTCAACGCTAGTCATCCTTGCCGGGGGGACGACGAAATCATTTTTTCAAAATCAGATTTCTGTCCCACTCCCTTTTAAAATAGTAATAGTGCTAATGGTATAGTAATTAATAACGTAAGAACGACACGTATGAACCAAATAACTATGAGTTTCCACACTGGTATTTTAATTTCTGTTGCTAGTATACATGGTACTAAAGCAGAGAAGAAGATAATCGCAGATACACTGACAACTCCAACGACAAACTTCGTGCTTAATGCTGCTTTAGCTACAAGTAATGATGGCAAGAACATTTCGATAATTGAAATGGCTGAGGCTTTAGCTAATAAAGCCTGATCAGGTATAGGGAATAGATAAATGACTGGGTAAAAAATATAGCTAAGCCAATCAATAAGTGGTGTGAAGTTCGCTAATAATAAACCTAAAAATCCAATCGATAAGATGGAAGGTAGTATAGCGATGGTCATTTCAACACCGTCTCTAACATTATCCCACACATTTTTTAATAGTGATGGTGTGGCAGCATTTTGTTTCATAGCTTCATTATAAGCTGTTTGTAAACGACTACCTTTAATAGCTACCTCCTGCTCTCCTTCTTGTCCGTTATAATATTCTGTAGATTCATTGACGATAGGAGGTAACCAAGCAGTAATAGCGGTCACGATAAATGTGATGACTAACGTTCCCCAAAAATATAAATTCCAATGTGGCATTAAGCCGAGCGTATTCGCTACGATAATCATAAAAGTCGCTGATACTGTAGAGAACCCTGTAGCGATAATCGTTGCTTCACGCTTGTTGTACATCCCTTTTTTATAAACTCGATTGGTAATTAATAGCCCTAAAGAATAACTACCAACAAATGAAGCTACGGCATCAACTGCAGATTTCCCCGGTGTCTTAAATACAGGACGCATTACTGGCTCCATAAAGACACCTACAAATTCAAGCAAACCGTAACCGACAAGTAAAGACAGTGCGATGGCACCGACAGGAATAAGTACACTTAATGGCATCATCAGTTGATCAAATAAAAATGGACCATAATCTTTATTAAATAATAGTGCTGGGCCAAAATTAAAAACATACATCACACCAATAACCGCACCGATGACTTTAAACAGTGTGATTATAAAATCAGTGGCTGACTTTTTATACGTTTGTCTCATAATAGGCAAGATGGCTCCTGCTAAAATCATTAATAACGCTATATATAACGTCACCTAATACTGCTCTAATCGCTAAATGGACATGATCAACAAAAATTGAATTTGTTCCATTAATAGTGATAGGTACGAAGAAACAAAATATGCCGATTAAACTAAAAATATAAAAACGCCATGCCCCTTTATTGCCAACTGCAATCGCTTCTTCTTTTATCATAGTGACACCCCTTTGTTTGATATGAATAACGTAGTTGAAAGATACACCATAAATTATACAAAATCATATCATCCCCTATATGACTTATTGTAGAGAAGTGAACATCAACTTACGTAAGATATCTTATATCTATTGTAAAAGGGTAAAATGTTATCAACCAATATTAATAAACTAACTATTAATAGTTTCAAACTATAAAACAGCTGTTGATCTATATTAATAGTACATTTGCTTTGTTAAATTAAAGAGAAAAAATTAACATATATTACAAAATAGGGTATAACAAAACGAAGTATTGTTCATACTAATTAATGTAATGACTATTAAAGTGAAGGGGCTGTTAGATGTGAGGCATTTAGTAGTATTTTTACATGCATCATTAGACGGTTTTGTTGAAGGACCGAATGGTGCTATGGATATAGGTTGGATTGCTTATAATGAAGAGTTAGAACAATTTGCTGATAAAGTTTTAAGCTCGGCAGATACCGTAGTATGGGGACGCAAAACATATGAAATGATGCATGATTATTGGCCATCGGTAAAAACAGAGACCACAGCATCAGAACACGAACGAAATCATGCTCAATGGATTGAACAAGTAGAAAAAGTAGTCTTTTCAACGACTTTAGAATCCGTAGATTGGAACAATACTCGTCTCGTTAATGATGGGGTGGAAGCAGCTATTGCAGATTTGAAGCAACAACCCGGTGGTGACATTGTGGTGATTGGTAGTCCACGATTTGCGCATCATTTGATGCAATTAAACGTGGTTGATACTTTTAAAATAACAGTATCACCAGTATTAGTTGGACAAGGATTACGCTTGTTTGAACATATTGCTGATCAAACAAACTTAACACTGAGACATAGCCAAACATTTGAGTCAGGGGCGCTTGGTTTATGGTATCAGAAACTGACTTAGCATTTTATGTTTTAAAAGTATTGTTACTTCCAGATAATTGTACTATTTTGTTATACTTGCAATAAGAATGTAAGCGTTTTCTGTTTGGAGTTAGATTATTATTAACATGAAGGAGCATGCAAATGAAGAATAAAGTGATTATGATAACTGGCGGTAGTAGTGGTATGGGTAAGGCAATGGCGAAACGCTTTGCAGCTGAAGGTGCAAAAGTAGTGATTACTGGACGACATATGGATAAATTGGAAGCAACCAAAAAAGAAATCGAATGTTATGCGGGACAAGTGTTATGTGTAGATATGGATGTACGTGATCCTGAGCGGGTACAATACACTGTAGATTATGCAATTGAAACTTTTGGCAAAATTGACGGTTTAGTCAATAATGCAGCAGGTAACTTTATTTGTCCGGCGGAGGATTTATCGATTAATGGTTGGAATGCGGTCATTGATATTGTGTTAAATGGTACATGGTATTGTACACAGGCAGTCGGAAAAACATGGATAGAACGTGGAGAATCTGGAAGAATCTTAAATATGGCCGCAACATACGCATGGACGGCAGGGCCAGGCGTTATTCATTCTGCAAGTGCCAAAGCAGGTGTACTATCAATGACTAAAACACTCGCAGTAGAGTGGGGGTCTAAATATGGGATTTGTGTTAATGCCATTGCACCTGGGCCGATTGAACATACAGGTGGCTCAGAGAAGTTGACATTATCAGAAGAGGCGCGACAGGAAACGATAGACAGTGTACCAGTCGGGCGCATGGGGCAACCTGAAGAAATTGCTGGTTTAGCACACTTCTTGTTCTCAGATGAAGCCGCATACATTAATGGCGAATGCATCACAATGGATGGTGGTGCCTGGTTAAATCGCAGTCCGTTTTAACTGATTAAGAAAAGAAGAATACTATGATAAGAGGCTGGGACGACATTGATTCGTTCAAGCCTTTTAATATTGCCAGTTTTTGAGCCGACTCCTACACGGGAAAAGCATGAGCCGAAGACTACAGGCTAAGGCAATGCCCGAGGAAAGCGTGCACAAAAACTGCTAGCAAAGTCGATGGTTTGTCGACACCAGGGTGGGACAGCAATCTTTTTAATGAAATTAGATTGTTGTCCCATTTTTAAACTTTTATACATAACACGTGTCCGTTATTGTCCTATAATACTGTATGTTTAATATAGTAAAAACTGAGAATATTAATAACATAACAACTTTATTTAAAAAGAAAGCATAGGTGAAGCTATATGGATGTTAGATTTCCAATTGGTGAATTAGCAGTACCGGAAGATGTGACATTAGACGATGTACAACAATGGTTAGATAATATTAAGGAATATACTTATCAACTACGTACTGTAGTTGATAGCTTAGATGATGAAGCATTGGCGAAAACCTATCGTGATGGTAGTTGGAATGTGCGTCAACTTGTCCATCATATTGCTGATTCACAATTAAATATGTACCAACGTTTAAAGTTGGCGTTAACCGATGATAATCCTCAGGTGACACCATTTATTCAAGATGAATGGGCAGTACAACCAGATACCAACTTACCGGTTGAACCGTCTATCCGTATGTTAGAAGGTATTAATGAACGTATCGTCGCACTTGGTCAAACTTTAACAGAAGCACAATTAACACGTGTCTTTACGTTACAAGGTAGTGGGGAAATCGATGTTGCTACAAAAGTGGCAAAATTGGCTTGGCACGAAGCACATCATTTAGAGCATATTAAAATTGCATTATCACAATAAGGATAAAACCATTCAAAGTTATTTTAATTTTGAATGGTTTTATTGTTCTTGATAACAATGGGAAATGTATTTAACAGAACCTAATAAGACAAAAAATGTACAGTTAAATGAGACACTATATAATGGTAGTTACAGTTTTAGATGGGGTACAATAATAGAAAAGAAAGTGATGGGAGCTAAACAATATGACTAAATATTCTTTTAAAGAAAACTTTTTTAGTACTTCAACGACAGCAATCGATATTTATGATGAGCAGAATCAAGCTGTTTTTGCATTGAAATTATATTATGCGTCTACGGCACAAGAAACTTTTGCTTGGTTAGGTAAAAAGAAACATAATTTTGAAATCACCGATGGTCAAGATATATTTCGTGTGCGTCAAGAACGTTCAGTCAGTGGTAAAATTAAAACGCCATTTAAGACGGTATGGGAAGTAGAAAAAAATAATGAAGCCATTGGTACGTTTCGTACAAAGATAGGGTTTAAACCTAAAATGATTTTTGAAGGTGTACAAGGTGATGCCTTAACATTCCAGTCCGGATTTATATCACGAAGTGTCAATGTTACGAATGACCAAAATCAAACGTTAATGACAACCAAATCAGAAAGATTCAAAATTGCGTCACGTCATGATATCGATATTCAAAGTGGTGTTTATAATCCAGCAATGTTACTACTATTATTTCAAGTATTTTATGAATTTCAGGAATATCAACGTAGCAAGTCAGATTGAATAGTCTAAAGTGGATATTGAATAGATGAGGAAAATAAATATTGAATAATAATTCTTTTGTTGTTTTATTTAAAAACAAAAAGAATTTTAAAAAGGTAAAAACCTGCACATTTTGTGATTAAGTTACACGAATATTACAAACATACATATATCACATTCCCTTGATTTACTATTTTAATCGTGTTTTTAGCACTTTTTTGCTTTTTTATTCAGAATTTTCTTGTAATTAAGTTGTAAAAAAACACCTGTTTTTTTCATGTCTCTGTAACCTACTAAGGATTTATGCATGTTACAGTATTACCTGTATTGCAAATCAATCATTACGACGAATTATCTTTTTAGGAGGAGTATTAATTTTATGAAAAAAACAGTAATTGCTTCAACTTTAGCGTTAGGATTAGGCGTAACAGGATTAGCGTCAGGACAAGCAGACGCAGCAGAACAAGATATTAATAAAGAACAATTAGCACAATTAGCACAATCTGGGTCAGCACAATTAGATGCAGCTCCAATTGCAGAAGGTGCTTATAATTATAACTTTACAGTTGATGGTGTGAACTATAGCTTCAAATCAGATGGTCAAAACTTCTCATGGAGTTATGGTGAAGGATCAGGTGAAAAATCATCAGACGCAAGTTCACAATCAAGTTCTGAACAATCTGCTCCAGCAGAAGCATCAGTAGCAGCAGAACAACCACAACAAGAATCAGCGCCACAACAAACAGAAGCAACGACTACAACGTCAACTTCTACAACAACAACTACAACATCTACTGAAGCTTCAAGCGGTTCATCAGTAAACGTTAATTCTCATTTACAACAAATCGCTCAACGTGAATCTGGCGGTGACATTACTGCAATTAACCCAAGCTCAGGTGCAGCAGGTAAATATCAATTCTTACAAAGCACTTGGGATTCAGTAGCACCAGCAGAATATGTGGGACAATCACCAGCTTCAGCTCCAGAATCAGTTCAAGATGCAGCAGCAGTTAAATTATATAACACAGCTGGCGCTTCACAATGGGTAACTGCTTAAGTTTAAGTACTTCAGCTCCAACAAAAGACACGATAAATTGAATGACGATCCTGCTTCTATTAGTGAGAAGCAGGATTTTTTGTGTAAAAATAGGGACTGCAACACTATTATGACTCGGTCTATATCGGACTTCATATTATAGGTTTTATTGATTCTTCTAGTAATATAAGTTAGCATAGAAAGTGCAAGCATTTTCATTTTTGGCGTATTTAGTACTGTTTTGCATGATTGCAGGCAATTGCTAGCATACATAATGTTGTAAACATGCATTAAATAATTCAATTTTTTGTGGTTACGTGATAAATAAAGGGGATTTATAATGAAGAAAATAATGTTAATCGGAAGTGCATTTATTGGTATTATCGTTGGTGCAGGATTTGCTTCAGGACAAGAAATTTTACAATATTTTACGAGTTTTGGAACGTTAGGGGTTTTAGCTGCTGTTGTTTCTACTATTTTATTTGCATATGTAGGGATGATGTTAGTGTGGTTAGGCAGTAAATTAAAAGCAGAAAGTCATACTGTCGTCATTCGCAAAATTACTGGAGACAGTGTGGCTGGTAAAGCAATAGCTTTAATTGTAGATATTGTGTTAATCATTGCTTTATTTGGCTTTGGTGTTGTTATGCTTGCTGGTGGTGGATCAAGTTTTGAACAGCAGTTTGGCATCCCGGCATTTTTCGGTACAGCATTAATGGCAATCTTAGTCTTTTTATTTGGTATGATGAAAATTGATGGAGTTGTCAAAGTTATCGGTAACATTACACCGCTATTGATTATTTGTATTTTAATCATTGCCGGTTATTGTATCATAACTATGTCAGGTTCATTTAGTGAGTTGAACCAACTCGCTCAAAGTCATAAACCTGCTGTGCCTAATTGGTTTTTAGCAGGGGTCAACTATGTGTCACTTAATGTCGGTTTAGGTGCTTCTATGTCCATCGTAATGGGTGGTAGTGAGAAAAACCCAAAAATAGCTGCTTGGGGTGGCTTAATTGGTGGTCTAATCTTAGGAATCATGATTATGCTTAGTCATTTTGCTATTTTAACGAATATTGATACTGTTGGGCATTTAGCTTTACCAATGTTAGGTCTTGTTAATGATATTTCTCCAATTTTTGGAATCTTTATGTCGATCGTCATTTACCTCATGATTTTTAATACATGCCTGGGTATGTTTTATTCATTAGCAACACGATTTACTAAAAACGATACGAAGCAATTCAAAGCTTTTTATACGATTATGATATTAATTGGGTTTGTTGTAAGTTTTGCAGGATTTAAAGATCTCATGACATTTTTCTATCCTGTTATTGGTTATTTAGGATTAGTGTTAATAGGTGTTTTAATTTATGCACCATTTAAAATGAAGAAATTAGAAAATAAAGCACCTGAACATTATCCAAATAATGTAGGACAAACCAATTCTTAAGTATAGAATAAATTGATTTTGGTTTTTATATAAAAAGGACTAATCCATTTAATACGGATTAGTCCTTTATTTTGAGTACGGAGATTTCTGACCCATTTGTTATATAGTAATGTTATTTATTAGTCACATTAGTTATACGTTTATGCAATAAGTTGAAGAAACAAATAAATGCTATGGCTAATGTGATATGTCCTAATCCAGAAATACCTGCAATAGCTGGTCCTGCACTGAATCCTTTAATTGTTGCGATACCATTAATATATTGCATAGCAACAGTGATTAATAATCCTAAATGATAGAGATAAAAGAAGTAATTAAATAAAGTTTTATGCTTCGTTATGTTGAGTTGAAGTTCAATAATCATAAATATTAAAAACATGATAGTTCCTAAAACGAGTAAATGTGTATGTGTTACATTTAATTGCGAATAACCACTAAATTCTTCTGCTTTTGTCATTTCTCGATAAAATATGCCACTAAGTAAGCCTAAAATTGTATAAAATGCTGAGCTATACATTAACTTTTTCATTGTACTATCCTCCTATGTGTTAATTGAATAGTTTTACTATAATGTCTATTTATGAACTGAAGATGAACAATAAGTACGGATAGCACAATAAAAACAGACAAAACTATCCTAATTATTTAGTTATTACTTTTCTAAAAATAATTTATATAATAATGCTAAAAATAAAGTTATATAAAGGTGTTAACATGCATTATTTTCGCACTAATTACATGAATATTACAAAGTTGAATTGCAAATAATTAAACTATAAAGGACAGTGCCAGTTTATAAATGAGCTTAATGAAGGGGATTTGGTCATTTTGAATGTCATTGGGATGTAAAAAAAAGCTTGTTTTTTTTATCTCACTGTAACCTACTAGGGTTTTATAAGTGTTAAAGTGGCTCTTGTAGTTGAAATTGATAGCAAAAAACGATTTTAATTTATATTAAACTTAAAACATTCACCTTTTAGGAGGATATTAATAATGAAAAAAACAATTATCGCATCAACATTAGCAGTTGGACTAGGAGTTACAGGAGTAGCGTCAGGACAAGCAGACGCATCAGAACAAAATATAGATAAAGCACAATTAGCAAATACAGCACAAAATAACCCTCAACAATTAAATGATGCACCAGTTCATGAAGGTTCTTATAACTATGATTTTAATCATGATAAAGTAGATTATAACTTTGATTCAGATGGTACTTATTGGTCATGGAGTTACAATGGCTATGGTCAAGGAGCAGCTGACACTAGTGCTCAATCAACTCAAGGTACTGAGCAATCAGCACCAGCTGAACAAGCAACTAATAATACAGAACAAACAGCTTCAACAGAACAAAGTGAGCAAGCTGAAGAGCCACAACAAACAGCTGCACCACAAACTGAGCAAACTGAACAACCACTACAAGAGTCTACTTCAGCATCTTCTGAAGACACTAGCTCAAGTGAAGCTTCAAGTGGTTCATCAGTAGAAGTGAACGATCACTTAAAACTAATCGCACAACGTGAATCAGGTGGCGACATTCATGCTACTAACCCTTCATCAGGTGCTTCAGGTAAATATCAATTCTTACAAAGTACATGGGATTCAGTAGCACCAGCTGAATATCAAGGTCAACCAGCAGCATCTGCACCAGAATCAGTACAAGATGCAGCGGCAATGGAACTTTATGAAACTGAAGGTGCTTCACAATGGGTAACTGCTTAATTTAAGCATTTCATTTTAAACCCACACTAATATCCCTACCTCTTTTGAGATAGGAATAAGACTGTCGACAAAGTCTCTGACTTTGTTGGCAGTTTTTTTATGAACGCTTTCCCAGGCACAGCCTCAGCCTGTAGTCTCCTGCTAGTACTCTTCCCACAGAAGCCGACCCCAATTCCTGCCGATATGGTGTTGAAAATATTGCTTATACAAAAATGATTTAGTATCAAATTAATGAGACAAGAGGCTGGGACAATATTGATTCGTCCTAGTCTCTTGTCATATTGGCAATAGCTGACTGTATTGAAAATGCGCTTTAAATCAAGCTTTTTTCAATACTAGTCATCCTTGCCGGGGTGGGACGACGAAATCTTTTTATCAAATTAGATTTCTGTCCCACTCCCTTAATGTTATTTGGTTTTACGCAATAAGTATATTTTATTGTGTGTCATTTTTCCTAAGTGTTGTAATTTTATTCTAAAGTGTATGGAAATGAAATAATTAAGGTTAGAAATTTTATTTTCTATAAAATTTAATGTATATATTATAATGGAGCTGTTGAAGAGTTTAGAATTAAAAAACGAACTGTAGATTTTGAACTTTCATTAAATTACGCTGTAGAATTAATGAGTGAAATAAGAAGGGGGATAGTTTATGAACATCTTAGTTGCAGCTTTTGAACCATTTGATGGTCAAGTGCTAAATCCAGCTTTAGAAGCACTGAGACAATTACCACATGAAATAGGGAAGCATAAGTTAACTAAATTAGAATTACCTACAGTATTTTATGAAGCGAATGATGTACTGATTCAATGTGTACAACAAAAAGATATTGATGCGATATTAACAATCGGGCAAGCGGGAGGCCGTAGCGCATTAACACCAGAACGCGTAGCAATAAATATAGATGATGCACGTATTCCTGATAATAAAGGGCAGCAACCTATTGATACACCTATTCAACAAGACGGTGCACCGGCTTATTTTTCAAATATGCCAGTAAAAAGAATGACTGCAGCAATTCAACAAAGTGGCGTGGAGGCAAAGTTATCAAATACAGCAGGAACTTTTGTTTGTAATCATATTTTTTATCAATCAGGTTATCTACAAGCAACACAATATCCCCAATTGTTATTTGGCTTTATTCATGTGCCCTACATATCTGAACAATGCAATGTACAAACAGCTACACCGTCATTGTCGTTAGCTACTATAGTGACAGGTTTAACAGCAGCTATCACAGCAATTTCATATGATGACGATGCGTCACTAGTATTAGGTCAGACTGAATAGTAAGATTTTATGCTACAGTCGTAGGAATACTATGTAAAAAGTGTGATGTGTTCTTACTTTCATTTGAGAAAACGCTATCATACAATGGATAAATAAACTTATAACAGAAAGGAAGTTAGTTATGACAAATAATAATTTACCAACATTAACGTATACAGGTGCTTCAAAGAGTGCGGTACCTATTATTAGTGAAAGTGATTTACAAACAGTGACAGCAGAACCGTGGTTGAAAATATCGGATGAGGGATTACAGTTAGAAGGCTTGTGTTTTGATAGACAAAAAAATCTTTTTTTATGCGAAGTTTTTGGGGGCAACATTTTTAAAGTAGATATGGCAACACAAACGATTACTAATCCTTTTCAGTCTACTAAAGATAATCCGGCAGCGGTTAAGATACATAAAGATGGACGGTTGTTTATTTGTTATTTAGGGGACTTTAAAAATACGGGCGGTATATTTGCGTCTGATGAACAAGGGGAGAACTTTGAAACGATTATTTCTGATATTACATCAGAATATTGTGTAGATGATTTAGTCTTTGACAGTAAAGGCGGATTTTATTTTACTGACTTTAGAGGGTATTCCACTAATCCACAAGGTGGCGTGTATTATGTCTCGCCCGATTTCAAGACAGTAACACCAGTGATTCAAAATATAGCGGTAGCCAATGGTGTAGCACTTAGTACAGATGAACGTATTTTGTGGGTGACAGAAACGACAACCAATCGTTTGCATCGTATTGAATTATTAGAAGATGGCATAACGATCGCGCCGTTTGGAGCTACTATCCCATATTATTTTACAGGTCATGAAGGTCCGGATTCTTGTTGTATCGATAGTGATGATAATTTATATGTAGCGATGTATGGTCAAGGTAGAGTGTTAGTATTTAATAAAAAAGGTTATCCTATAGGTCAAATTTTAATTCCAGGTCGTGACGAGGGTCATATGTTACGTTCAACACATCCTGCATTTATTCCAGAGACCAATCAGTTATTAATATGTGCCAACGACATTGAACAAAATGGTGGATCATGGATATATACAGTGAATGGCTTTGCATCAGGACATCACAGTTACCAATTTCAATAATATAAAAAAAGATGCTAGGACATAATTGCTTCGTCCTAGCATCTTTTTTAGTTCAGTTACCCTTGATTGGGTGGGAGAATGAAAATTATTGATTAAAAATAGGTTTCTGTTCTACCTCTATATAAGTGATTGTTAGTAATTAATCGATTTGTATTTGACTATCTGAGTTATCTTGTTCTGATTTTGGCAGTGTAACGTTTAACATGCCATTATCATAAGAAGCTTTAATTGCTGTTTGGTCTACACCATTAAAAGTAAATTGACGACGGACATTGCTGTAACCGCGTTCTTTACGAATTACGCGACCTTCTTCGTCTTCTTGGTTGTTTTCGATAGATTGTTTACCTTCGATAGTTAAAATATTATTATCAAATGTTAGACTAATATTTTCTTTATCCATGCCAGGAAGTTCTGCTTCTACTACATAAGCGTTGTCTAATTCTTTAATATCAGTTGTAATACTAGAAGCACTAAAAGGGGACTGGTTAAAAACTTGACGTCCTAAATCTTTAATGAAATCACCTTGATTAATATCGAAAAATGAATTGTTGAATGGTCTCATATCAAAAGCCATCATACATCTCTCCTTAATCATAATAAATTAGGTCGAAGTACCAGTATTGAAGATATGCAATGACTTCAGCACTGATCTCTTCTTTAACCTTACAACTATATTATAAGACAATGGTCAAAGTTAGTCAACATTAAAGTTTGACTATTTTTGATTAATTGCCAATTGCTTGAACAAATGCAATTATAGTAAGTCGCTAGGTGGCAATATGGCATATTGTGCAATAAAAAAAGAGCAAAGAAGTCATCACCTATGTAAAGTGATTGATCTTCTTGCTCTGTTATAAAAATTAATGTGCAAATTGTTTAAAGTTTTCTAAACGTTGCGCTTTTTCTTCTTCACTAATATTATGTTTGGCAACATAACGGTTTCTTTCGTGTGTTGCACATTCGTGTGAACAAGCGCCTAAATAACGCGCTTCATTTTCTTCAGAAACTAAAATTTGCTTATTACATTCAGGATTACTGCAATTGATGTAACGTTCGCATGGTGTACCATCAAACCATTCTTTACCGACTACTGTTTTTTTTTTTTTTTTTATTTCTACGCTGATACGTTCGTCGACAACTTACATTTTGCCATGCCATAATTCGCCTTGTGTTTCTGGGTCTTTGCCGTATGTTGCGATGCCATCTTTTAATTGTGCAACATCTTCAAAGCCTTCTTTTAATAACCAACCAGAGAATTTTTCACAACGAATACCGCCTGTACAATACGTAACAATTTTTTTATCCATAAATTGTTCTTTATTTTCTTTAATCCAGTCTGGTAAGTCTCTGAAACGAGTGATGTTAGGACGAACGGCACCACGGAAATGACCTAGATCATATTCATAGTCATTTCGTGCATCGATTACGATTGTATCGTCTGATTCTAGTGCCTCTTTAAACTCAATGGGTGATAAATATTTTCCTGTTAGTTCATTTGGATTTACATCTTCTTCTAAATCAAGCGCGACTATTTCATTACGTGGACGCACGTGCATTTTTTTGAATGCGTGATCTTCTGCTGCGTCTATTTTGAACGTAATGTCTTTAAAACGAGGATCAGCTTGCATTGATTCCATATATTTATTTGTCGCTTCTGTTGTGCCTGAAACGGTACCGTTAATACCTTCAGTTGATACTAAAATACGACCTTTTAATTCTAAGTCTTTACAAAAATCTAAATGCTCTGATGCGAATGTTTCGGGGTCATTAATGGTAGTGTATTTGTAATACAATAATACTTGATAATCCATAAATCGATTCTCCTCTATATAGTCTTTTAGTACATCATATTGAAATATAAGACTGAAATAGTCAGTGCAAGCACTAGCTAATCTTTCAGTGATAAGTTAAGTTTATATGTCGTTTTTCATTAGTTCTACGACAAAACAATCCATACTATATTCTAACAAAAAAGGGAAATTATTCAATATGTTAGTTTGAGAAAGATAAGAAGTTATAGATAAGAAGTTAAGTAATAAAATTTACATATGTTAATATGATACGATGTTATAAAAATACTTTGTCACGAGTGATAAAGCTTACTATTATGTGAACATGAAACGGATAACTAAGATAAATTGAGGTGTTCACGAAAAGTATGTCCTGTATAAGTAGTACGATATAAACCTCTACGTTGTAATTCAGGAACGACTAACGTTACAAAATCGTCCAAACTATTAGGTAATGTAGGTGGCATTAAATTAAAGCCATCTGCAACACCAGCTTCAAACCAACGCTCCATTTCATCGACAATCATGGATGGTGTACCAATTAAAGTCAAATGACCACCACCGGCATTTAAGTAACCTAAGAGTTCTCTGACAGTAGGTTGTTTATCTTGAATAATTTGCAATATTGTCTCGTAACGACCGATTGGTCCGGTAAAATCTTCTACTGGTGGAAGGGGAGGTACTGGTGCATCAAGCTCCCACTCAGAGCAGTCTTGCCGAATAAAACCACTCAGTTGATTGAGTGCAGTTTCAATATGGAGTAAGTCATCTAAAGCTTGTTTCTTTGCAAGTGCAGCTTCATATGTTTCACCTACATAAGTGACTAAACCTGGAAACACTTTGATTGTTCTTGTCGGTTGTGAACTATGAGCTATTTTTTCATGTAAACGTTGAATATATTTTTGTGCTTGCTCCATATTCCAAGCTACAGCATAAACTGCATCTGCAAAATCGGCAGCCAATGTCACACCTGGTTCGGAGGCACCGGCTTGCATTGCTACAAGGTTGCCTTGTTTACTACCGGGTGTAGTCAATGGTCCAGTGACATTAAAATATTCTCCATTATAGTTAAAAGGTTGTATATGATCTGCTTCAATGAGTGCGTGATGTTGGCGTTGATGAATAAAATTAGAAGTGTTCCAAGAATTTAATAATTTGTCCATCACTTCTGCAAATTCTCGTGCTTTGGCATAACGTGCATCATGGGCAGGTAATTGTGGCAAGCTATGGTTTTGTGCTTCATTATCAGTCATCGAAGTCACAAGATTCCAACCTACACGACCACCAGATAAATGATCTAAACTTAGTAATTGTCGTGCTGCAGTGAAAGGATTAGCAAAAGTACTAGAAATTGTAGAAACAAGACCGATATGTTGTGTTACTTGTGCGATAGCCGCCAAATTGATCAACGGATCAAACCAAAATGCTGGCATATCACTTGCAGATTGCGCTGGGAAAGATTGATTATCAGCAAAAAAGACTGCATCAAACAAACCGCGTTCAGCGATTTGTGCTAATGATTGATAATAGTTAATATTTCCAATACGCTCAATACTAGAATCTGGTTGTAACCAAGCAGCTTGATGATGGCCACAAGCATACAGTAAGACGCCAATATTAAGTTGTTTTGTGTGTGGTTGTGTCATTTACTTACACCTCAGTTGTTATAGAATAGATTAATTCATTGTAAGACCGCCGTCGACAGTATAGTTTTGACCTGTGATGCCAGTTGCATGTTCACTTGCCAAAAAGGCCACCATATGTGCGACGTCTTGAGGAGATGTGACACTTTTGAGTGGGGTAGTTTGTTTAATTAAATCAAACACTTCATCAGAAGTGGCAGCACTGGCATCCGTTGTTTTCAATAAACCGCCGGACACTACGTTGGCACGTATACCATATTGGCCTAATTCGGCAGCAATATTACGTGTGAAACCAATTAATCCTGCTTTAGCTGTCGTGTATTCATGGTAAGGTACGACTGGATTTTGAAAAAGATTCGTTCCAATATTAATAATTGCCCCATGGCGCCGATTGATAAATTGAGGGGCTACACTTTGTGTAGTATTGAAAGCGGCTTTTAAAGTACCATCTATTTGTTGTTGGTAATCTGACCAAGATAATTCAGTAAAAGCTTTTTGTGCGTTGGGATCAAATTTAAAGCCAACTAATGCGTTATTGACCACTACATCAATTTGACCGAAATGATCTGTTGCAGTAGCAACTAAGTGATCGACTTGATCACGTTGTGTGACATCAGCTTGGATGGCGATTGCTTGTGATTCCCCAATGCTTTTTACTAAGTCCAATGCTGCATCTTTACTTTTATGATAATTAATGATGACTTGAAAGCCTTGTGTAGCAAGGGTCTGTGCAATCGTTGCACCTAAACCTCGACTACTACCTGTAATAAGTACTGTTGTTGTCATACGTGTTCACTCCTTTTTGAATAAAAAAATACACAACTCCCCATAGGAAAGTTGTGTAAGTAAAATCAAATATATAATAGGGTGAACGAACCCCTCGATATCATACATGTGTTGATTCACACTTTCCTACGCTAGTATCAACTAGATCAGGTTCAAAGGGTTTGAGCTACAGCTCATCTCAGTCTTTCAACACCCCTAGTGCGTGTATTTAATTATCTTCAATGTAACGATTTCACATTGTAAAGTCAAGTTTGGTTTGATAATAGATAAGCAAGAATAAGCGCAAAGCGATGGTTATAACACCATCGCTTTTGTATATAAAATGTAAATTTGTATTATTTTTGATTACTATAGATTAAAGCACCGATAAGACCAACAGTACAAACAGCAAAAATAATATTCATAATCGCTAATACTTCAATAATGACGACGTCTTTGCCTAAGCGTTCAAAAGCATTTAATTCTATTTCTTTTTCAGAACTTACACTAGCTTCAATACGTGACTCTTTATCTACTAAATCTTTATGCATACGATCATTTACTTTTGGCATCTTATCTCCTCCTCAATACTGTAATTATATTGTTCCCTATATAACTAGAAGTCAATCATAAGTTAGTTAAGTACACCGCAGTATCTTTCAAATAGTAATATCTGTATTTATGTAATAAAAAAAATAATATATATTAAAAAAATAATGAATTATATTTTAATTTTTTGACAATTATTGTATGTTATTTATAATAATTTAATAAATAAAAAGAGGTGTATTCAAATGACGGAGTTTATTGCAGCATTAGCAGGTGGATGTATTGCATTATTAGGTGTTTGGTTACAATTTAAACGAGAAGATAAGGAAAAAATGCAAGATTATGAAAATGATTTGGTCAGCATGATAGATTTAATAGTTTATAAAGCAGCACGAATTAGAAATATTAGATTAAATCAAAATACGGCGTTCTTAAATAAACAACGAACAACTGAGATTTTTGAAGAGATTCAGGATGCATTTCATTCATTGGATAGACAAATACAAGATTTTATTTTAACTACAAGTCACCATAGCAACAGTTCAAATGAAACGATACAAGATTTTCTGAGAAGATATGAACCTTTTGAAGGTCATTTTAATACATTTAAAATTGCTTATAATATTTATGTGGATTGCTATGGAGATGAAAAGCATGATACGGCTAACATTGTGAGGTCTAAAATTACATTAGATAAAGAAGTATATGAATTTATCAATAAGTTGAAAAATTTTGCAAACAAACGATATAATCATAAAATTTTTGAACCTAATCTAAAAGAAGTTGAAGTTGTTAAAACAAATAGTAGAACGACATATAAAAATGAATCGAAATCATAATTCAATTTGAACAAATCTATATCAATTTACATATTAAACTATGGAAAAACATCCCTTTAATTTTCCTAAACTAAAGGGATGTTTAATTGAGTATTTTAATATAATATATTGAGTTGCAAAGGTTTAAGGTCAAATCCCTATATTATATTTCTTCACCATCTTCATCGTATTTGGTTACTGTTCCGTCACTATCAATAATATACGAACCTGCTAAATTACCGTCTTTATCTTCAAATGAGAAGCCCCAACGTCCATCCTCCATTTTTTCTGGTTCTTTGAATGTGTAAGTATCTGTATCTAGTGTTTCTCCTTCATACTCTTCAACTTTATCAATAACATTATCACGTGTAACTTCATCATCAGCTGTATTGTCACTGGCATCAAATTGGTAGTCTTCAGGATTACCTTCGGAGATTATATATTTTACTTTATCAATTTTACTTTGAGACGGATTTTCTAATGATACAGTGTGGGCATTATTTAAAATTTTAGAAGTCTCTTTCACAGTAAAATCATCTTCATCCCAACTACTATCTTGAAAATGACTAGGGACATCATAAATTGTAATAGTACCATCATCATTATCTTTATAATAAACACTGCCAGCAGCAGTAGGAGAAGCTGCTATTAGTTGTGTTCCCTCAGGTAAAGTTTTAGAAGCAGAGGTATTATATGGATTAATAGGTTGACCAGAAACATCGACGTGCTCTAGCTCTGTGTCTGAAACATCATTTGTACTACCACCATTTTTTTCAATACCTGTAATCCAGGCTTTGGCATAATGTTCTTTTGATTGAGTATTTTCATTTTGATTATTTTCTTGATTTGAATCCTCATCGGTTGAGTTTTGTTCATTATTAGAAGACTCATTATTCTTTTGAGATTGCGCTTTGTCACTTTCTTTGTCCTTTTCTGAATCGGTGCCAATATTGATAGTACATGCTGATAAAAATAAGGATGCTGATAAAATAGTTGCTACAATGATTTTATTGTTCATAAGTAATATATCTCCCTTTCTAGTCATGTTATTAGTAATTATACACTAAATTGCACAATATAATAATGTTAAATTAAGATATATATTTTCTTTTAATTTTAGATGCTATGTTTTTAAGTGTCATTACATTGCTAATGTAATGAAGAATGTTTGATTTGTTGAAATGCAGTTAATTATAAAACTGAAGACTAACACAATAGGCAAACAGGATTTATTAAATTGATATATAAACGTTCTAGAGAAGGGTGGAATTTTTAGAAGAATGAAAGTTATAGTCTGTCTAATAAGAGTGTAAAATAGTAAATAAAATAATTAGTATAAAATTAAAAGTGAAGTCTATGTAAATTACTAAATAACACTATTAATGCAAAGTGCAATATAGTAATATAAAAATAAATATTACAAATAAATTCTATTGAAAGTTTAATAATTTAGAAAGGGGTTTATATAATGATAAAACGTACTGGAGAACGTGTTCTAGCGTGGATTGGCGTAGGCATCCAGCTACTTGGTGTCTTAATATGGGGAGGTTTGCTACTATTCATGGGTTCATCTGGGTTTAAAGAAGAACTACGTGCAGATAATCCAACGCTTTCACCAAGTCAAGCAAGCGAATCAGCTAATGTTTTCTTTATAATCATGGGTGTAGGTCTTGCAATTGGTTTGATTGTGTTAATTGGAACTATTATTGGTGCTATTAAAATTGGTAAAAGTAACAAATTAGCAGGAATTTTATTATTAGTTTTTGGTATTATTTCGTTAATTTTTAATTGGATTAGTGCAATTCTGTGGATTATTGCAGGTATTATGCTATTAGTTAGAAAGCCTGCACCGAACTTATCTAGTGATATATCAAGAGCTGAGCACACTGCTAATAATCATAATGATATTCCAACTGAGAATAATGATAGTGAACATCAATCAATGAAAAGCTTAGATGAGGTAGAGCGACGTAAAAGCGACGATCCATATAAATATTAAACATAAAAACAACGGTTAGCTTCTTAAAGAGGTTAACCGTTGTTTGTTATTAATCAAAAGTTATAGATTCAGATACATATAAAGCAATACGAATGTTAAGTGAGTTCATTGGATCTTCAATTTCTGAGCCGATAATGTTACTACATTTGTTGATACGATATTTTACCGTATTACGATGAATGTATATTTTTTCAGCCGTTTTAGTAATGTCACACTGATTGTCCATATATACTTTCAATGTCTGTTTAAGTTCAGAATCCTTTTTAGTTTTTGGTTGATACAATTTTCCTAAAATATGTTTAGTGAATGGTAAAAGTTTTTCCTGTGGAATCATTTGTAATAATTCATTGATATTTTTAGATTGATAAAATGTAATAAACGATTTTTGACCTTCCTGCACCGAACTTTCATAAGCTTCATTAGCTTCAAAGAACGAAGAAGCTAGTTGCGTGAATTCAATTACTTCATTACCAATACCAAAGGATAGGGTGCCATCAAAGTAAGTGTTATATTTTTGTTGAATGTGTTGCAAATCATCCATATAATGATCATTTTTATTTTGTAATAATATCGCAAAGCGATTACTACTGAGTAATTTATAAACACTAATGGCAGGATCTAGCAATGCAAATTCATTTTTTAGCCAGTAATAAGTAAGTTGATGACGTTCATTCAAATAATGACTGTTTTGTAGCGTATCTTGGGCATCCAGATCACCGATGATAATTTGATAATAATCTGAGCGGTAAATATAATATTGCTTTAATAACTCTGAATGTTTTTTGATTGATAGTGTTTGATCACCTTGATTGTTAACCAATGATTCGAAAAAGCGATTAATATCATTTTGTGCAGCTTCATCAATTTTAATATTTTTATAAATTGCAAATCCTAGGACGCTAACGACTTGTTCGATCGTCAGTAAACTGAAAGGATATGATAATTTATTCACTTCTGACACCATTAGATAGTATGGAAAATAAGTATAGCTCAGCACTTTGAAAATAACATGATTTTCACTTTCAAAAGTTTGTTTGTCTTTTTCATAACGTTCTGCTTCTTGATGATGGTTTTGGAAATACGCAATGTGCTCATCGGCTAATGCTTTATTTTGTTGATAATGATGACTTTGTGCTTCTGGTTTTTTAAATGGATCAAATAAAATGATCGGTACACCTAATAATTTACTCATGCGTTCAATCATTGTAGAAACACTAAAACCTTTCATAATGAGTTGATTGAGCTCTTGTTGAATATTTAAAGCGTAATTTAATTTACCCGTTTCAGAGTCGGACACGTAAGCAGATATATGATGTGTGATATCTCCTAAATTCCAATTTTCAGGTATTTCTATCAAAGGGAACTCTAAACTATTCGCATAATCGATTACATCTTGGTCAATTTGATGTAAAAAGCGTGATACTTTGATACCTAGTCCAGCCGTACGTATATCGTGTAAGTCTTTGATTAATTGTTTTAAACCTTCTTGGCTTTCTTGAAACAGTACGCCTGTTGTAAGAATAAAGGTATGTGCTGATGTAAAATTTTTAATATCATCGTTCTCTGTAATATCCAACGTTGTTACTTCTGAAGATAAGTCGCCTTTATGATTAATTAACTTAAGCCCTTCAAACTGTGGGACTGTTAAAATTTCTTCTAATGTAGTCATTACTAGCCCTCCCTGTTAACTTGTGTAATTTTAACAATAAATTAGCGCAAACGCATGTAATTGTCAGTATAAGAATTCCACTTAAATCTAAAGTTGTATGTTATAACAGCGATTTAACGTAGAAATATTTTACGAATATCATTTGTGACTTTGTCTAATAAAACCTCTCTATTAGTTATATACTTTAATGTTGCAATATTCCACTATTAATTTTAATCATGAAATAATTTATATACCATATTAGTGAGAACTGATAAAAAATTATGCTATATAAAATGAATTTTACACCTGTTTTGTTCGAAATACATAATTTTCTTTCAAAGAAATGTCAAAGCGGACAAAGAAAAACGCTTACAATCGTAATAAACTAATAGATAAAGATTATATAGTCAATAGCTTGCTAAAGCAAAGGAGATATAGCTAATGGAAAGACAGGGGAACCAAGAGCGCTACGATAAAGCGTTTTTCGAACGTCGTGGCTACAACAAGGATATTATGCCGAAAATGGCTGATCAAAGAAATAACTCTGCTTTTAACTTCTTCACGTTATGGATGGGAGCAGTACATAATATACCTAACTATACCGCTGTTGGAGGGTTCTTATTAATTGGACTATCACCACTTCAGGTGATGTTTGCTTTAATATTCAGTTCATTTATTATTGCATTATTACTCGTGGTTAATGGCTATGCTGGTTCAAAATATGGCATACCATTTGCGATGCAATTACGTGAAACATACGGCGAGTACGGTGCAAAATTACCAGGTATTTTACGTGGTGTTATTGCTGGTATCGGCTGGTTTGGTTTACAAACTTTTGCTGGGTCACAAGCACTACTTATTTTGTTAAATAAAATGATTCCGGGATTTAGTGATATTGGTAACGGTGCACAAATTCTCGGTATTTCAATCCCAGGATTAATTGCTTTCTTGATTTTTTGGGCGATTAGTTTTGTAATCGGTTTCGGCGGTGGAGATATTTTAAATAAATTCACTGCAGTATTAAACCCATTAATATATATCGTCTTTGGCGGTATGGCAATATGGGGCTTTATGGTAGCTGGCGGTTGGAACAATATTATGGATTATGATATTGCGACTAAAGAAACAGGCATTATTTATCCAGCTATTTTATCGTTCTTCCTAATTTTTAACTCATTATTGGGTGTTTGGGCAGGACCAGGTTCAAGTGTTGCTGATTTCACACAAAATGCGAAATCGACTAAAGCACAAGTCGTTGGGCAAATTTCAGGTATTGTAGTCGCACATATTTTATTTGCCGTAGCGAGTGTGTTTATTATTATAGGTGGTTCGATTTATTTAGGACACCAAGAATGGAATATCCTAGTTATTATTAATGAATGGGATAACTTCTGGGCAATTTTGATTTCAACGGGTGTACTATTAATGACAACTATTTCTACCAATGCGACAAGTAATATTATTCCAGCTGCTTATCAATTGAGTGCACTAATGCCAAAATTGGTGAATTACAAGCGCGGAGTAATAATTGCTTCTGTGGCAAGTGTGTTGATAATGCCATGGAAGTTAATGGAAGAAGAAGATAGTATCTTCCTATTCTTGAATGCAATCGGAGCGATACTAGGACCAGTTGCTGGTGTGATGATTGTCCATTTCTTTATCGTCAAACGTTGCCAGATCGATATCGATGCGTTGTATTTTGACCTTTATGATAAAAACATAAAAATAAAGCGTTTTAATATTTCAGCATATATTGCAACGATTGTCGGTGTAGCAATTTCACTGCTTGGTTTCTTACCTGGCTTTACAGTGATTTCAGATTTCTCATGGTTTATTGGATTTATCATCGCTAGCATTGTGTATATTGTATTGCATTTTGCATTAAAGAATTTTCCTAAAAATAAAAAAGGAGTGAAGTATCATGAAGTATGATTTATTAATTAAAAACGGTGTAGTCATTTTAGAAGATGGTGCTCAAAACGTTGAAGTTGGTGTGAAAGACGGAAAAATAGCAGCCATCGGACAAGATTTAGGCGAAGCTACTCAAATTATAGATGCTGAAAATCAAATTGTTTCTCCAGGTATGGTTGACGCGCATGTGCATATTACTGAACCAGGTGGAGGTTATCGTGATGGCTGGGAAGGCTATGATACTGGTACACGTGCAGCTGCAAAAGGAGGCGTAACTTCATTTGTAGAAATGCCTTTAAACCAAGTTCCAGCTACAACAGATAAAGCGTCAATTGATGAAAAATTTGATGCAGGTAAAGATGAATTATCTGTGGACGTTGCAAGTTATGGCGGTTTAGTACCATATAACTTAAACGGTGGTATCCAAGAATTAGATGAAGCGGGTGTTGTTGCATATAAAGCCTTCTTAGCTACTTGTGGAGACCGTTCAATCGAAGGTGATTTTGAAAACGTTGATGATTATTCATTATACGAAGGTATGAAACAAATTGCGAAAACAGGCAAAATTTTATCTATTCACTCTGAAAATGCTACAATTACAGATCGTTTAGGTGAAATTGCTAAAGCAAGTGGTGAAACTTCATTGAGTGCTTATGTAGATAGCCGTCCAGTATTTACTGAAGTAGAACCTATCCGTAAAATTATTTTATTTGCTAAAGAAACTGGTTGTCGTGTACATATCGTACATGTTGCTTGTGAAGAAGGCGTAGATGAAATTGTCAAAGCACAACAAGAAGGTGTCGATATTACATGTGAAACATGTACACACTACTTATACTTCTACAAAGAAGAATTAGATGCCATTGGTCCAGTTGTTAAATGTTCTCCACCAATTCGTGAACAATCACGCTTAGAAGGTATGTGGGAACGCGTATTTAACGGTGACATCGGTTTTGTAACATCAGACCACTCTCCATGTACGCCTGATTTAAAAGATACAACAAATGCTTTCGAAGCATGGGGCGGTATTGCAGGATTACAAAACAACGTAGATGTATTATTTGATGAAGGTGTGCAAAAACGTAATATGTCATTAGCAAAATTTGCAGACATTATTGCTACTGCACCAGCGAAACGCTTTGGTTTAACTGACAAAGGTAGTATTGCTCTAGGTAAAGATGCTGACTTTGTATTTATTAAACAAAATGACGCTTATACATTACAAGCTGAAGATTTAGCTTATCGTAATAAAATGAGTCCTTATATTGGTCGTGAAATTGGTGCGCAAGTAACAAGAACAATTCTAAGAGGCCAAGAAATTTACAGCAAAGAAAATGGCATTTCAGACAACAAAATTGGTCGCTTTATTTAGGATCTAAGATAAAGTAAAACAGCTTTCTATGAGTTACATCATAGAAAGCTGTTTTTTGTTTATATATAAATTTAAATCAACTGTGTGTCTGCTTGTGCTAATTCAATTGTAGTTGCGATTAAAACATCAATACCTTTAGCAATTTGTTCTGTAGTGACAGATTCATCTGGTGAGTGACTAATACCTGCCTTACATGGAATGAAGAGCATGCTAGTAGGGCAAATATCAACAAAATTCATCGCATCATGCCCAGCACCGCTATACATATAACGATAACTATATCGCAATGTTTCACAATGTTTTTCGGAAATAGCACCAATAGTGCTGTTAAAGGTACCTGGTTGATCCTGACCTAAATCATTAAGGTCATAAGTGATATTACGATTATCACAGATGGCAGTAATTTGTTGTTGGATTTTAGTTACTACTTTTTCACGTATAGCTACTTCTTTCCCTCGTATATCAATAAGCAATGATACTTCACCAGGTATAGCATTCATAGAATTAGGATAGACATTAGCATAACCGACAGTTGTGACGATGCCTTGATTGTGATACATGTTGCCAATGGCTTCGATTTGTAAAATGATTTCTGCCGCAGCTGTTAAGGCGTCTGAACGCATCGGCATAGGAGTGGAACCAGAATGGCTTGTGACACCATGAAGCGTAAGTTTGAAACGATGTGGTGCTGCTACATGAGTGACAATGCCGATGTCTTTTTCTTTGTTTTCTAAAATGGGTCCTTGTTCAATATGCAATTCTAAAAATGCTTTAATGTTATTACGTTCAAATAAAGCAGCTTTACCGTGCATATCTTGAGCAAGTGGTTGAACGATATCATATAAAATATTACCGTCATTGTCTTGGATATCTTTCATATCATCCCTTGTCATTTTACCGGTTAAATATTTACTACCTAAAGTAGCTTCATTAAAACGAGTAGATTCTTCACAAGCAAATGCAATAATAACAATAGGATGATCTGTTTCGATTTGATGCTGGTTGAGATGCTCTACCATTTCTAGTGCAGCGATAACTCCAAGTAGTCCGTCATACTGACCACCGTCTGTCACGGTGTCAATGTGAGAGCCAACAATGACTGGTTGTAATTCAGGGTAACGCCCTTCGCGTCGTGCAATAACATTACCAAAGAAATCAAAATAGACATCAAGTCCAGCTTTTTGACATAGCATCGAAAACTTTAAAGCAGCAAGACGTTCTTGATGTGTAAATGCTAAACGATTAATCCCTCCATTTACGGGATTACGGCCGAAATCATTAAATCCTTTAAAGTTTGCCATGACATTTTGTATATCCATGACACATCACCTCTTTGTTTAATTAGTTAAAGTAGCTAAAAAATCCAAACATTCTTGATAAATTGCAATATTGTAATCATTCACAGTGCGATCGAAATCATGCTCATCTAATGCTAATCGTTTAACTTGTGTTACTGGGATATGCTGCGCGAGATAATCACTTTCACTTATTGGTACATCAGGATCACCAGAACAATGCACAATAAATGTTGGTGGCAATTGTTGCAATTGCTTTGGTGCTAAATTATAGGCACTATCTGTAGAGGTTTGAATTCCTAAATAGTTAAGCCATTGAGCTGCACCACGTGCATGTAGATAAATAGGGTAACGTGCTTGCATAGGTCCAGTTACTAAAGGTGAATCTTGTATTAGTTGCTGCAACATATCAGCTGACACTTGAGTTGATAGTGTTTGATAGGTTGGATGTGGTCTTAAGAAACTAGGTACATGGACTCGACTGTAACCATAAAAGTCCATTATACCAGCGACTTGACGTTGACTTGCAACTTGTAATGCAAGGTAGGAACCAGCAGAGCGCCCAAAAAGTATTAGAGGTAATTCAGGATACAGTTGTGCTACAAAGTCTAGACCAGCAAGCGCATCAGCAATAATCGTATCGATATTACTTTCTGGTGCTAAGCGATAAGACAACATAACGAGATGATAGTCAGTTGTAATTAGGTCTTGATAAGCTTGGGGTAAATCATTGGGTTGTCCAAAGATTAATCCGCCACCGTGGTAATAGACGACGACACCTTTAGCTTGTGAGCCTGTTGCTTCTATGATAGTGATAGGTAATTCAAAGTTATCTTTTGTAGTGATATATTGATGATACACAACAAGTCCTCCTAAATAGATTTTGTTAAATTTATTATCTCAAATTAAATTTTCTAAGTATTTGTGTAATTCGAATAAAACTAGGATCTATTATTGTTAATTATGTGAATGATAACTAAAATGTAAACGCTTATAATAGAATATGCAATAGAAAGGGAGTTGAATTTGATGGATATCAAATCCTATTTTGAAGCTTTAGATAAAAAATTTACTGCATTTGGTGGTTTAGAAGGCGGCGGAATTACACGTCTCCTATATTCAACTGAATGGTCAAATGCTGTACAAGCATTAAAAGAAACATTAGAGCAAGACGGATTCGAAGCAGAATTCGATAGTATTGGGAACTTAAAAGGGAAATTGGTTGGAAGTAAGTACCCTGAAGAAACAATCATGTCAGGTTCTCATATTGATACTGTAGTAGAAGGTGGACATCTTGATGGGCAATATGGCGTTCTTGCTGCATTGACAGCAATGCAAGCGTTGAAAGCAGAGTATGGTCAACCGTTACGTTCATTAGAGCTTTTAGCACTTGCAGAAGAAGAGGGTAGCAGATTCCCATACGCTTTTTGGGGAAGTAAAAACTTTTTCAACTTAGCTAATAATGCTGACGTCGAAACAATTAAAGATGGTAATGACGTCGGTTTTGTAGATGCAATGCGCCAATGTGGTTTTGATTTCCGTTCAACAGACAACACCTACGACCATATTAAAGCATTCGTTGAGGTGCACATTGAACAAGGTAAAGTGCTTGAAACAGAAGAAAAATCTATCGGTGTAGTTAATGGCATCGTAGGTCAAAAGCGTTATACGGTGAACTTAAAAGGTGAGGCTAATCATGCTGGAACTACGCCTATGGGGTTACGTAATGATGCTGTCGTAGCATTTAGTAAAATTGCTAGCCAACTCACAGACAGAGTAAGAGAAATTGGCGATCCATTAGTACTAACATTTGGACGTGTAGACCCAGTACCGAATACTGTTAACGTTGTCCCTGGTGAAGTTACATTCTCGATTGATTGTCGTCATATCGACCAAGATGCATTAAATGCATTTGCAGAAGAAATAGAAAAATGTATTAGCGATGTTGCACAACAAGAAGGCGTCAACTTTGACATCGACTTATGGATGGACGAAGCACCAACACTTATGGATGATAAGTTAGTGCAAACAATTGGTGACGCTGCAACACACGTTGTAGGTGAAACAGACTATAAAACAATGCCTTCAGGTGCAGGTCACGATTCACAAATCTTTGCCAAATATGTGCCGACAGCTATGATGTTTGTGCCATCAATTAATGGTATTAGTCATAATGTTGAAGAAGAGACACGTATTGAAGATTTAATCAAAGGTGTAGAAGTGTTAAAACACGTTTTATATAAACTGGCTTACGAAGAATAATTAGTTAGCGCATGAGTTTGAGCTACTAATACACAAATTTTTAATGCAACAATAATAAATAATAAGATAAAGGAGCATTATATTTATGGGTTACTTAAATCATAATCAAGGATATAGAGAAGGATTATTAGAAACACGTTCAGTTATTAAAAAGGACAACTATGCTGTTATTACGCCAGATGGCTTAGTTAATAATGTTGTTCCAGGTTTTGAAGACTGTGATGTAACAATTTTAGGTACGCCTAGATTAGGTGCACGTTTCGTAGATTACATCGTTACATTAAAAAACCAAGGTGGTAATACTCAAGGATTTGGTGGCGATGGTGTTCAAACATTTATTTATGTTGAATATGGAAATATTAACGCGTATGCAGATGATACAAAATACGAATTATCTGCAGGTGGCTATTTATATGTGCCAGCACATCAAGTAATGACATTTGAAAACAATAACCAAAATGAAGATAGCCGTGTATTCTTATACAAAAAACGTTACCAACCTCTTGAAGGTTATACACCAGAAGTTGTTTCAGGTAACGTGAATGAAATGACACAAGAACCATATGAAGGTATGGCAGAGGTACGTATTTTAGACTTATTACCAAAAGAGTTGGCATATGATATGAACATTCATATTTTAACATTTGAGCCAGGAGCTTCACATGGCTATATTGAAACTCACGTACAAGAACATGGTGCTTACGTATTGAGCGGTCGTGGCATGTACAATTTAGATAACGAATGGCAACCAGTAGATAAAGGCGACTATATCTTTATGGGAGCTTATGCACCACAAGCAACTTATGCTGTAGGTCTTGATGAACCATTTGCGTATATCTACTCAAAAGATGCTAATAGAGATATCGAAATTTAAGGAAGGTTGTTAAGCATGAGTGAAGAAGCATTAGTATATGTCGAACGTAATGAACTACGCGAGTTATTTAAAACCAAATTAGTCAATGCGGGTCTACCTAATTATTTAGCTGATAAGACTGCTGACTTAATGATTTTTGCTGATGAGCGTGGTATTCATTCACACGGTTCGGTCCGCACGCAATATTATGCTGAACGTATTGCTAAAAAAGGGCTGAACCTTGATCCACAATTTAACTTCGAGCAAACAGGTCCTTCAACAGGTACGTACTTTGGTGATAATACTGTCGGTCATTATGTAGCATATGAAGCGATGGAAAAAGCAATTACCCTTGCAGAAGACAGTGGTATTGGCATGGTAGGTGTGAAAGAAATTGGCCACAGTGGTGCCATTGGTTACTTTGCAGAACAAGCAGCAAAACGTGGTATGGTCGCGTTAACTGTATGTCAATCAGACCCAATGGTCGTACCATTTGGTGGTACAGAACCGTATTTTGGTACTAACCCAATTGCATTTGCCGCACCTCGTGAAAATGGTGAACCTATCTTATTTGATATGGCAACAACAGTGCAAGCGTGGGGCAAAATCTTAGACGCACGTTCTAAAAATAAATCAATCCCAGACACTTGGGCTGTAGACAAAAATGGAGAGCCTACAACGGATCCATTTGAAGTTGGTGCATTATTGCCAGTGGCAGGACCTAAAGGCTATGGATTAATGATGATGATTGATATTCTATCCGGCAGCCTTCTAGGTTTACCATTTGGTAAGCACGTTACTTCTATGTATGAAGATTTATCTGAGTATAGAAGATTAGGACAATTCCATATCGTTATCAACCCGGCATTCTTTGGTGATAAAGACCAATTTTTAAAACAAGTTTCAGAAATGGTAGAAGAATTACATGCGATTAAACCGGCTAAAGGTTTTGACCAAGTATACTACCCAGGTGAAATACAAGAAGAAGTGAAAGCACAGTATAAAGAGAGTGGCATTCCAGTTGCTCAAAGTATATATGACTATTTACAGTCAGATGATATTTATTAATAGTGCAGAGTAAAGACTCGAAACTACATGTAAATTGCATCTAGTACCATGCATAACACTTCTGATGATTTAGCATTTGGCAACATTTATTGAGTACAACTAAGGAGGAATGGATATGCGTGTAACAAAACAACAATTATTTGATTTAATGAAAAACAAACTAGTCAAAGCTGGTTTAAATGAAGATGCTGCTGCAGATGTGTCAGATGTTTTAACTTTTGCTGATCATCGCGGTATTCATTCACACGGTGCTGTGAGAGTTGAATATTACTCTGAACGTATCGCCAAAGGTGGTATTACAGCACATCCGAATTACCACTTTGAACAAACAGGTCCATCTACTGCCGTTTTTGAAGGCGATAATGGCCCGGGTCATCAAGCGGCAAAACAAGCAATGGAAAAAGCAATTGCAATGGCTAAAGAAAATGGTGTTGCTGTTGTTGGTGTTAAAAACATCTCACATAGTGGAGCTTTAGGCTATTTTGTAGAAATGGCAGCCGCAGAAAATATGGTTGGTTTAAGTATGTGTCAATCAGACCCAATGGTCGTACCATTTGGAGGTACTGAACCATACTTTGGTACTAACCCAATTGCATTTAGTGCACCGACAAATGACGATCGTATCGTTACTTTTGATATGGCAACAACAGTGCAAGCATGGGGCAAAGTGTTAGACGCTCGTGCGAAACATTTAGCGATTCCTGATACATGGGCTGTTAATGCAAACGGTGAGCCTACAACAGATTCAAGAGATGTCCATGCATTAGTACCAGTTGCTGGTCCTAAAGGTTACGGTTTAATGATGATGGTAGACATTTTATCAGGTAGTTTGTTAGGTGTACCACACGGTGTTCACGTTTCTTCTATGTATAAAGATTTAACTAAAGGTCGTGATTTAGGTCAGTTACACATAGTAATCAATCCTGCATATTTCACTGATTTGACTCAATTCAAAAAACAAATGACTACAATGCTAGATGAACTTAAAGCACAACCAGCGGCAGAAGGTTACGGAGAAATTTTCTACCCAGGAGAACGCGGACGTTTACGTAGTGAAAAGTATGATAAAGAAGGCATCGAAATTGTAGAGGATATTTATGATTATCTGATTTCTGAGGATGTACACTACGATCGTTATCATGGAAAAAATAGATTTGCAGAATAATATTGGAGGAACAATATGTTACACACAATAATTAAAGAAAATACGTACCAAGATTCAATTGTTTTAATGTTGTTATCTAACAAATTATCTTCAATTGAAGGTATCAATCAAGTATCTATTATGATGGGAACACCAGCAAATAAAGATATTTTCAAATCATCTGGTTTAGGTACAGATGAAATGGCTGCAGCTAAACCAAACGACATCATTATCGTTGTTGATACTGAAGATGCGGCTAAAGTTGATGAGGTCAATGAACAAGTAGATGCTGAATTAAAAGGTAAAGCAGAAAGTGCAGATAGTGGTCAAAAGCAAGACGAAGTATCTAACTGGAAACGTGCTTTAGAAGTTGCGAAAAACCCTAACTTGGCATTGATATCTATACCTGGTCAATACGCAGCAACGGAAGCGGAAAATGCTTTAAACAATAATTTAAATGTATTTATGTTTAGTGACAATGTAGCTAAAGACGATGAAGTTCGTTTAAAACAATTAGCGAATGACAAAGGTTTAGTAGTTATGGGTCCAGACTGTGGTACAGGTATTATTCACGGTATACCTTTAGCATTCACAAACATTGTGAATGAAGGCAATATTGGTGTTGTAGGAGCTTCAGGTACAGGTATTCAAGAAGTAACAACAATTATCGACCGTATGGATAAAGGTGTTACAAACGCTCTAGGTACTGGAGGTAGAGACTTATCTACTGAGGTTGGTGCTATTACGATGCTAGATAGTATTAAAGCATTAAATCATGACCCTAAAGTTAAAGTTATTACAGTTATTTCTAAGCCACCAGCTAAAGAAGTGGAAGAAAAAGTGTTAAATGTTTTAAGAAATATTGATAAACCAGTAGTGACATTATTCCTAGGTGCTAAACCAACATATACTGAAGAAAATATTTATCACGCATATACATTAGATGAAGCAGCACAAGTATCTGTACAATTAGCTAACGATGAAACACCAAGCTTTAAACCATCAGTATTAGATAATATTTCTTTAACTTTATCTGCACAACAAGATGGCATTAAAGGCTACTATTCAGGTGGAACATTAGCATCTGAAGCAGCAATGTTAGTTAAAGATACGTTAGGAGACGCTTCTGAAGGTGAAACACCAGAAGGTTATTCTTATAAAGGTGGTAATCATGAAATTATCGACTTAGGTGATGACATGTACACTCAAGGTAAACCACACCCTATGATTGATCCTTCTAAGCGTATCGAAATGTTAGAAACTTCATCTGACGATCCTGCAACTGCAGTAATTATGTTGGATAATGTAATAGGTTATGGCAGTCATGATGATATGGCAAGTCAATTAGCACCTACAATCAAGAGTGTGCTTGCAAAAGTTCAAGAAGCAGGAAGATCACTTGCGATTTTAGCTACAGTAGTTGGTACAGAGCATGATAAACAAGGCTACCAAGACCAAATTGATATCTTAAAAGAAGCAGGCGCTGTTGTTTGTGCAACAAACGATGAAATGGTGCGTACTGCATTACACTTAATCGGTAAAGATGTGGCACAACCACAACGTGAACTACGTTCATTTGAAGCACAGTCAGTAGACTTAACTGTGGATGAAAAAGTAATGAACTTAATTAATACGAAACCAAGTGTTATCAATATTGGATTACAAAGTTTCACAGAAGCGATTCAAGCGAGTGACGCAGAAGTAGTGCAATTTAACTGGCGTCCAATTGCCGGTGGAGACGAAAAATTAATGAAAGTACTACAGTTTTTAAATAACTATGAAGGGGAGACAGTTTAACATGGGATACAAAACTATAGATGAAGCGAATCAGGCTGTTATCGACAAAATGATTGCTGCAGCGCCATTTTTAGTAGATGTGGTACCAGCAAAATCAAAAATTCCTGAACTTACTGACCATGTACTATTACATGCTGGTCCGCCAATTCAATATGAGAACATGACAGACCCAATGCAAGGCTCATGTGTAGGTGCAATCCTATTTGAAGGCTGGGCAAGCAATGAACAAGAAGCTCGTAAATTATTGGAAAATGGCGATATTACTTTTATCCCATGTCACCATGTAAATGCAGTAGGGCCAATGGGTGGTATTACATCTGCTAATATGCCTGTTCTAGTAGTAGAGAATAGAGAAAGTGGCAACGAAGCATATTGCCAAATGAATGAAGGTATTGGTGCTGTGCTACGTTTCGGTGCTTATAACGAAACAGTAGTTAATCGTTTGCATTGGATGAAAGATGTCTTAGGTCCAGTGTTGAGTAAAGCATTAGCACAAATGGAAAGTGGTTTAAACGTTAACGTATTAATTGCCAAAGCAATTGCTATGGGAGACGAATTCCATCAACGTAATATTGCTGCATCATTAGCGTTCCTTAAAGAATTAGCACCTATCATTTCAGAATTAGAAGACGTTGAACCAACAAAACGTACCGAAGTTATTCAATTCTTAGCTGATACTGATCAATTCTTCTTAAATGTTGCAATGGCAACTGGTAAAGCAATGATGGATGCAGCAAGACAAATCCAACACGGTACTGTAGTAACAGCTATGTGTCGTAATGGGGAAAACTTTGGTGTACGTATTGCAGGTATGGGTGATGAGTGGTTTACTGCACCTGTTAATACACCAGAAGGATTATACTTTACAGGTTACTCTGCAGATGATGCTAATACGGATATCGGAGATTCAGCAATTACTGAAACAATCGGTGTCGGTGGTATGGCTATGATTGCAGCACCTGCAGTAACACGCTTTGTAGGTACTGGTGGATTTGATGATGCATTAAGTATTAGTAACGAAATGACTGAAATTTGTATCGGTGAAAATCCTAACTTCTCAATCCCAACATGGAACTTTAAAGGTGCATGTTTAGGTATTGATGCACGCAAAGTTGTTGAAACTGGAATAACTCCTGTAATCAATACAGGTATTGCACATAAAATTGCTGGTTACGGTCAAATTGGAGCAGGTACAGTACATCCTCCAATTGAGTGTTTCGAAAAAGCAATCACAGCCTATGCACAAAAGTTAGGACTTAGTGTGTGATTTTACGCGCACAATCAATTGGACGAGTAGCTTATGATTATTTAGTACAACGTAATACATGGACAGTGCATAGTATTTTCAATAAGGGTTTTAATATAATTACTAAAAACAATCAATTAATATTTATCGGCACAACAGAAAATGGAACATTTCCGTTTGGCATTGTCGTGGATAGCCAAACGCGAGATGAACTCCTCGCCCAAATTGTTGTAGGACAAGAGATTAAGGTAGGCTATAGTACGCTAGAATTCAATTCAGCCTACCAACTCTTTTGGCGTCTCGAAACGATATTAAGTGAACAGCCACCCCACAATCAATATTTAGAAGACCTCACAGAAAATATAACTACTTTCTATTTTTCGGAGTATGAAGATTCGGATTTTGATTTTGCAATGATGCGTCGATTCATTAACGCCTTAACAACAACAGATAAAATGACTGTTGAACAAATGTTACGCTATGTTATTGGAAGAGGCCAAGGGCTAACTCCTACTGGTGATGATATTTTAACAGGTATTTTATTCATCCATTCCATCCAACCGTATATAGAAACGCTTCATTTAGAAACGTTAAGGCAATTATTGGATGAATCACTAACGACACGCGTTTCAGAAACATTTCTACACTGTGCACTCAATGGATTATTTAGTTCGAAAGTCAAAATTTTACAAGATGAGCCATCTATCGTCCGTTTGAACCAACTGCTTGAAGTTGGTTCATCTTCTGGTAAAGACACTTTGTATGGCATTTATATATCATTAACTTTAAGGAGTGAAACGTATGGATAAGCGAGTCGTACTTGCTTTAGGTGGTAACGCAATTTTACAACCAAAACAAGAAGCTTCATACGAAAATCAATATAATAATGTGTTCTCTGCTACACGTAAAATGGCAGAAATGAAAAAAATTGGTCACAATGTAGTGATCACTCATGGTAATGGACCACAAGTAGGTAATATTATTGCCCAAAATGAAGCAGCTAAAGATATTGTAAATCCATTGCCGATCAATGCATGTAACGCAGAATCACAAGGATTTATTGGTTACATGATGGAAGAAGCTCTAAAAAATCATTTAAATGATTTAGATATGGATAGCGATGTAGTAACATTGTTAACAATGGTAGAAGTAGATAAAAATGATTCTGCTTTTGATAATCCAACGAAACCGATTGGTGTATTTTTCGATGAAATTGAAGCGAAACGTTTGGAAAATGAGAAAGGCTTTGTCATGGTAGAAGATGCTGGTAGAGGTTATCGTCGTGTAGTACCTTCACCAGAACCACTTGTTATTCATGGCGTAAGACAAATTAAAAACCTTATTGACCAAGCAATTGTTATTTCATCTGGCGGTGGAGGAATTCCAGTCTATCGCGATGACAATGGTACCATCCAAGGTGTAGAAGCTGTAATTGATAAAGACCGTTCTGGCTTGAAATTAGCTGAACAAGTCGAAGCTGATACATTTATGATGTTAACGGATGTTTCGAATGTATACATTAATTTCGGAAAAGAAAATGAACAAAAATTAGAAACTATTTCAGTTACTGAAGCGAAACAATACGTAAGTGAAGATCAATTCCCAGCAGGTAGTATGCTACCAAAAATTGAAGCAGCGATTCAATTTGCTGAAATGGGTAAAGAGGCAATCATTTGCTCACTAGACGAAGCTATTGAAGCTTTAGAAGGTAAAGCAGGTACACGTATTGTCTTAGAAAAAGCAACAGTTTAAGTTATTTATATAGGCAGCTTACGAATCGATCAACATTTTTGTTTGTTCGGTTCGTTGCCTTTTATTAGCAGTGTTAAAAAATAATGTAATATTTTATAGAAAGGTGGTATAAGATGAGTGAACCCTATAAAGTACATAGAATAAAAGAAAATTGGGGTGTGATTTTAGCAATTATCTTTATTGCGTCCACATTGCGTGCACCTTTGACTTCTGTTGGTCCAGTTGTTGGAGAAATAAAACATGTGTTGGACATCAATAACAGTGTTGCTGGCGTCTTAACCACCATCCCGTTGCTTATTTTTGCTATTGTATCACCACTGGTTTCGAAAGTAACTGCACGTTTAACGATGTCTCGCACAATATTGTTCTCTACGATTTTATTAATCATTGCCTTAATATTACGTGTTGCAGGCGATATTAATATCTTTATTATTGGCACAATATTATTAGGGATTGCTATTGCTTTTGGTAATGTAGTATTACCGAGCTATGTGAAGTGGTATTTTCCATTACAAATTGGAGTAGCTACAGGTATTTATAGTGGCACGATGAATTTCACTGCCGGATTAGGTGGTGGTTTAAGTGTTCCATTATCAGACATGTCTCCTTTAGGCTTTAGATTATCTTTATCATTTTGGATAATCTTAGCGATTATTGCGATTATTTTATGGATACCTAAAGCAAAAAATGGTGCTAAGTTGGAACGCACAACTGTAGACCATACTACTACAAGCAAACCGCATAAAGTCAATATTGCACGTTCTAAGTTGGCGTGGATGGTTGCTTTAACGATGGGTTTTCAATCTATGGTTTTTTATACGGTAGTGGCGTGGGTACCATCTATTTTAATTGATAGAGGTCTTGATCCATCTACAGCAGGTTACTTGTTTATGCTCAATCAATTTTCACAAGTGCCTATGACGTTTACGTTCCCAATCATTGCCTCTAAGTTAAAGGATCAACGTATTTTAGTTGTCATTATTACGTTGTTATTCTTAATAGGCTTTAGCTTATTCTTTACGCAGTCGCTCGTATTATTAGTTATAGGTATAATTATTGCAGGTCTTGCAATGGGTGCTTGTTTCAGTTTATGTATGACGTTCTTCTCTATTAGAGCACGTACAGGTGATGGCAGTATTGCCTTATCAGGATTTGGACAGTCTGTCGGTTATTTAATTGCGGCAATTGGTCCTTTCTTTATAGGTTATTTACATGACGTTACTGGTGGTTGGAATTCAGGCATTATCGCCTTATTAATAATGGCATTGTGTTTCTTTATCTTTGGTTACCCTGCCTCAAAAAATAGAGTAGTTGAAGATAATTAATGAGTTGAAATGAAAAAACTCAACCATACATTTAGTTATGGTTGAGCTCAGACTGTCGACAAAGTCTCTGACTTTGTGGGCAGTTTTTTTATGCACGCTTGCCGCGAGCACTGGCTCAACCTGTAGTCTTCGGCTAGTGCTATTCCCGCAGGAGTTGGCATAAATTACTGCTAATCTATAGAAAGGTGAACTAATATTTAAGGTCGCTTACTGACAAAAATTATATATAGAAAATAAACAACCCCTTCGTAAATTAATAGGAAGGGGTGTCTACGTTCTGAGGGCAATGATATTAGTTATAGTTGAACTTTTATTGATGTAGTGTGTGTTTAAATAATTAATGATTGTCGTAGTAGTTTATTAAAGTATCCATCGCTTTAGTTGGGTCAATTCCTGTAACGCCTTGTTGACTCAAATACAGTGAAAATACAGAAAGGAATGTTAAAATATTTTGTTTGTTTACGGCATAACCCATTAAGCCAATACGCCAAATCTTACCAGTTAAGTCACCAAATGAGCCGGCAATTTCGATGCCATAATTACGCAATAAACCATCTCTAAAAGCAGCATCATCAATACCTTCAGGAATATTGACGCAAATGACCATTTTCATTTCGTTGTCACTATCGCCAAATATTTCTAAGCCTAATGCTTCTAAAGCAGCTTTTAAGCCACGGTGGTGGTATTCATGACGTTGTGCACGTGCTTTAACACCTTCTTTTAATGCTAATTTTAATCCAACATTCAAACCATAAATAGCTGTGGTAGCTTCTGTGTGATGATTTAAACGTTTAGGGCTCCAATAGTCTTGTAATTGTGTTAAATCTAAGTAGTTGCTACGTATAAAATGATCTTGTTCGGTAGTTTCACCAGAGCGAATACCTAATTCAACACGTTTACGCTTATTAACTTCTTCACTAAAACGTTCATTAAAAGTGATAGGTGTGATGCCTGAAGGTATAGATAAACATTTTTGAGCACCACCAACTACAGCATCAAGCTGCCATTTATCAACAGGAATGACTGCACCTTGATAGGTAGCTACAGCATCAACGACAGAGAAGATTCCACGTTCTTTACACGCTTGACCAATTTTGTCGATTGGCTGTAAGCGACCTGTAGATGTTTCGCCGTGAACGATTGCCAACACACTCGGTTGATACTTATCAAGCGCTGCAATAATCTCTTCTTGAGCGAATACTTCACCCATTGGCTTGTGAATATTATGTACAATACCGCCAGCACGGGTAACTAACTCTGTAAACAAATAGCCAAAACGGCCGATGATTGGAACAAGTACTTCATCGCCTGGTTTCACGATGCTTGAAATAACAGCTTCTAAGCCTGAACGACTCGTGCCATCAATTGGAAATGACCATTGATTTGTTGTTAAAAATGACTGACGGATGAGCTCCATCGTTTCATTCATAATTTCTACGAATTCATAATCAAATTGTCCTAATATAGAATTAGACATTGCTTGAGACACTCTTGGGTCAACGCTTACAGGTCCAGGAGTCATAATTAATCTCTTGTTGATTTTTAAATCATCCATGTTTAAAACCTCATTTTCTTTAAATTGTGTCATCATATATTATAACGAATAGTTTTGGAGTTTTATTCGTTTAATGTGATGAAATTTTTATGCTAATTTGTGCGAATATTACAAAAATTCGTCATTATCAACAATTATTACTCTAGCATCTATAATTTTGATTTTCATGTATTTCAGTTTACAATAAGTTGAAATAGTTGAGTACAGTTTACAACAAACATTTAACGTTTGGAGATATACCATAGTAACTTAAGAGGAGGACGGCAATTTGGAAGTTGTTTATTTAGCGGGTGGTTGTTTATGGGGTGTACAAGCTTTTGTACAAACATTACCAGGAGTCGTTGAGACGGAAGCGGGCCGCGCAAATGGCACTACACAAACGTTAGACAGCCCGTATGATGGCTACGTCGAATGTGTAAAAACAACATTTGATCCGACAAAAACATCAGTCGAAACTTTACTTTCACAATTATTTGAAATTATCGATCCTTATAGTGTAAACCAACAAGGTGATGATATAGGTGAAAAATATCGTACAGGTATCTATAGTGAAGATAGTACCCATTTACAAAGTGCTACTGAGTGGCTCACTAATAGAGCAGATTATGCGGAGATTGCAGTGGAAGTACAATTACTCAGTAATTATGTAAAAAGTGCTGAAATACATCAACATCATTTGGCCAAATATCCTAATGATTATTGTCATATACCTCAGACATTAATGTTGAAATATAAATAAACACAACGGTGGTCATAATAAGCACACTGTTGTGTTTAGTCATCAGTATTATACTCTTTAGGGAGTGTTTTAATAAATGCAAATAAGACTACCGTTTGGCACAGTAACATAAATGCTAAACCGACACGAATCGGTGTAATGTCTATGACAAAAATAGAAAATCCAACAACAATATAGACACTTATGAGCATTTTCAATTTTTGTTTCATCGTATAACCTTTATTCTCTTTGAAGCTCTGTATATAATTTTTATAAACTTTTGTAGCTACGAGCCAATTATGGAATTTATCTGAACTTTTGGCAAAGCATAGTACAGCCAATAAAATAAACGGAGTGGTAGGTAATAAGGGTAATATAGAACCTAAAAAGCCTAAAATTGTGCACAAAATACCAAGGACTAATAATAGTGGTTTTAACAACTTCATAATATTTTACCCCTAATTTTAATGATAGTGATTCTCACTTATTTAAGTTTATTGAAGAGTTAGCAACATGTCAATGTTTCCACGTTTCTGTCAAAAATTCGTTGAAATATTAGAGGTCACTTCCTACGAAAGTTATACATATTATGATTTAATTACGTTTCATTAAAAACACACTTTTGATTGATGATTTGGGCTATAATCGTAGATACAGTCTAAGATAAATAAAGAGGGATTATAAATGAAAGCATATTTAAATAGATGGTTTATTGAAGCATTGAGCTATATGACACTCGGGTTGTTCGGCTCACTCATCATTGGCTTACTATTAAATACAATTGGTAAGCAGACAGTATGGCCACAAGTAGATTTGAGCTTTTTAGCACAAATTGGTGATGTAGCAATGAGTATGACGGGGGGCGCTATTGGTGCAGCCATCGCATATGGATTGAAATCTAAGCCACTAGTAATATTTTCTTGTGTCATCGTAGGTACATTAGGATATGATACATTTGGCGGTGGCCCAGTAGGAGCGTATATTGCTACGTTGGTAGTAGTAGAAATAAGTCGTTTTTATGCTAGTAAAACAAAAATTGACATTATCATTACTCCATTATTAACACTCATTATAGGAGGAGCGGTAGCTAAATTTTTAGGTTCAGCTTTAAATGAATTTATGACATCATTAGGCAAAGTTATAAATATTGCTACAGGTCAGCAACCTTTAGTGATGGGAATTATTGTAGCTGTAATATTTGGTTTGACGTTAACTGCTCCAATTTCTAGTGCGGCTTTAGCATTAATGCTTGATTTGAGCGGATTGGCAGCGGGCGCAGCGACGATTGGTTGTTCTGCACAAATGGTAGGTTTTGCTGTAAATGGATTTAAAGATAATCGCTGGAGTGGACTTATATCTGTTGGCATAGGTACGAGTATGCTACAAGTACCAAATATTATTAAAAATCCAATGATTTTATTACCACCAACATTAGCGAGTGCTATCGTGGCTCCACTCATGACCTTATGGTTTCCAATGACAAATAATGCAGCAGGTGCAGGTATGGGGACAAGTGGTTTAATAGGACAAATTATGACGATACATACGATGGGTTCTTCACTGAATACATGGGTATTAATTCTAGCATTTCATATTGTTTTACCAATCATCGTAAGCTATACAATTTATTCTATATGTGTGCGCCGAAATTGGATAAAAGACGGAGACCACCGATTACAAACTGTAGAGTAAAGCAATGTGCCACATAGAAAATGCGTTATACAAGCAAATAACTTACATAAAGATAAAATTTCATGTAAGCTAAATATAAATAAATATAGTTCGTCTTATTGAGAGTGAGTGAAGGGAATTGGCCCTATGATACTCCGGCAACAGCATTATTTGATGCGATGTGCCAAATCCAACAGGTAGTAACCTGAATGATAAGAAGATGTGTGGAAAGCTCTTCTTATTAATAGAAGAGCTATTTTTATTAATTTATAATTAGGTGGTAATAACATGTCTACATTGAACGAGCTATTTCAGCAATTAAGTTACTGGAAGTCTTATAAACCGGTGAATACAGCAAGCAGTATTTTACGAGTTAATAAAATTAGACAATGCGAAAATAAAATTAGTGCACATATTTATGCTAAATTCAATATGAATGATGAAAGCTAATAAAGAAAAGAGGCTGGGACAAGATTGATTCGTCCTAGTCTCTTGTCATATGGGCAGTAGCTGACTGCATTGAAAATGCGCTTCAAACCAAGCTTTTTTCAACGCTAGTCATCCTTGCCGGGGTGGGACGACGAAATCAATTTTTTCAAAATCAGATTTCTGTCCCACTCCCTTTTATTGTGTGTCACGAAAGTATTTGAAAATAATCTGTGTGCATTTGATGAAGTGCCGGCAATTTAATATAATTAAAGTAATGTTAGAAACAATATAGAAAGGAGAACAGTAATGAAGTGTGATCAACAATTAAATAATAAAATTACTGTGACCCATTTACGTATATCGGAAAGCTCAATTCAATCTTTGGTGAACAATAAATGACCATTATACTTGTGATGTTGTTTATAGGTGCGTTTGGTGGATTTATTTCTGGTTTAGTGGGCATAGGTGGCGCTATTATTATTTATCCTATTTTGTTATTTATTCCACCATTATTAGGCTTACCTGAATACAGTGCTTATGTAGCATCAGGTTTAACAGCTGTCCAAGTGTTTTTTAGCACATTTAGTGGCAGTATTAAAGCAGCGACACGACCCGATTTCACACCTTCTTTAGTGTTACAGATGGGTGTGGGTATGATTATTGGAAGTACCGTTGGAGCGATTTGTGCCAATTTATTAAACGAAAATTTTGTGAATATCGTTTACATTATTATAGCTTTGCTAGCGTTATGTTTAATGTTTATAGAACCTAAACATAATCGATATCATAAATCTTATAACCAATTACTATTAATGTTTTTAGGTGGAATAATTGGACTTATTTCAGGTATTGTTGGTGCAGGTGGCGCATTTATTATTATTCCAGTATTACTTGTTATTTTTAAACTGCCAATGAAACAAGTTGTGGCTAATAGTATAGTTATTGCCTTTATTTCTTCAATCGGAGCCTTTGCGGTTAAATTATTTCAAGGATTTATCCCTTTTGAGGAAGCACTTGGTTTAATTATCGGAAGTATCATTTTCGCTCAAGTTGGTATGAAAGTCGGCCAAAAAACACCAAGTAAGATCCAAAGTTTAATAATTATTGTATTTATAGTTATTGCGATTATCCAAATTTTAATGAATTTATAGGTCAAAAGTTCTTTGAAGCGTATCTCTAACAGTCAAGTACAGTTGAGAAACGGCTAAAGCACACCACAAATACGGTTATTGACTTGCCGTTATACTCTTGACGAAGACTAACGGTTGTCTACAATCTGAAAAGCGTATGTACAAACAATTACTGTTGTACATACGCTTTTATAATAATTGTTCCCACAAACCTCCGGAAGGTCGTGAGTTTACTGTGATGATTTCATCTTTGGTAGGGTGTTTAACACTAAGTTCGGATGCCCATAACGCAATTTGTTGACCGTGTTTATTGACGTGTTGACCATACTTTTGGTCACCGTATAAAGGTAACCCTTGGTTCGCAAATTGTACTCTTATTTAGTGGGATCGACCCGTATGTAATTTTACTTTTACTAGGCTTTTATTGTTGACTGTGCGTAACAATTGATAATCGAGTATTGCCTGTTTCGCCTGTTTATTTTTCGGTGTACTTACATAGACGATGTTTTTAGTACGATCTTTCCATAAGTAATCCGTTAATTTGCCAGTTTGTTGTAATGGTTGACCGTGTATAATCGCTAAATAAGTTCTGTAAATTTTTTGTTTTCTTAGTTCATTTGCTAATCTTGAAGCGGTTTTTGAGGTCTTAGCGAATACCATAGCGCCACCTACTGGGCGGTCTAAACGATGGACTAATCCAAGATATACGGCGCCTGGTTTATTATATTTATTTTTAATGTACTTTTTTAATATAGTTAATAAGTCTTCATCTCTCGAATTATCAGCTTGTACAGGCACATTGATTGGTTTTTCTACCATTAATAAATGATTGTCCTCATAAAGCACATCAATATCCATGTTATACCTCCTTGTGACATACGCTCTATATAAAAATACTGTTTTATTTTATTTTTTTTATAAAAACAAAGTAGGTTTTATTTAAAATTGCATTAATATATGATAATAGCAAACAAGTTATTAAACTTCAATATCCATTTATATAAATAAACAATATAAGTTTGAAAATATAAACATAATCCATTATTTTTATATAATTAATGAAATAAGGGTAAAAAACTTTATAATTGTATGATTAATTATTTCTTGCTAGGGTATCTTGTCTTAAAAAGGAGGTAATTCTCATGAGTAAAATAATAGATTCTTTAATGGGTGCTTTAGATAGCATCATAGCATTTTTACCAAACCTGATAGGTGCCATTATCTTATTACTTATTGCATGGATTATTGCAGTAATTGTGAAGAAAGTAATTGTTAAAGCTTTAGGTGCCTTAGGTTTTGAAGCTTGGTTACAAAAGAAAGGACTGGTAGATGCCGATAGTGGTAAATCTGAGTCCGAAGGGATTATTCAAACATTTGGTAAATTAGCATATTTCTTAGTATTTTTACTCTTTTTACCATCTGTATTTGATCAATTAAATATGAAGTCTGTATCAAACCCAATCAAGGGTATGATGACTAGTATTTTTGAATTTGCACCTAAAATTATCGTTGCCGTAATTATTTTAGTATTAGGTATTTTTATTGCCAAAGTGTTGGGCACTTTAGTGAAAAATATACTTAGCGGATTCAATGTTAGTCGCTTTAACAAATATGTTAATTTTGGCGATAATAAAGAAAGTATTGATATTCCAGTAGCAGTAGGTTGGGTTATTACAACACTAATCGGCATATTCTTTACGGTTCAAGCATTGAACACGGTTAATTTATCAGTGCTAAACCAAATTGGTGAAGCTATTATAGGTTACTTACCTTTAGTTATTTCCGGGGCAATTATTTTAGCATTAGGATTTATTGGCGGTAATTTATTAGCTAAACTTATTAACAAGTCTACAGGCAATGCGATGTTAGCTGAAATTGTTAAATATTTAGTGATTATCGTATCTGTCTTTATGACATTAGACCAGTTAAACTTTGCGCAAAGTATAGTAAATGTAGCATTCTTATTAATCTTGGGTGCAGTTTCGGTAGCATTTGCGATTGCATTTGGTATCGGTGGTAAATCATTTGCTGAGAAACAATTAAATAAATTCTCAGAGAAAATCGAAGGTAAAAATGACCAACAAGATTCAGACAAATAAATAAAGATCATGAGCTACTTTACTAATTGATGGTAGCTTGAAACTGTCGACAAGGTTACTGACTTTGTTGGCAGTTTTTTTGTGCACGCTTTCCGTGGGCACTGTCTCAGCCTGTAGTCTTCGGCACGTGCTATTTCCACAGGAGTCGGCCCAAAGTACTGCCAATATTGCACTAATAAGATTATCATTTAATAAATGTTGCCAACTGACCATAGACTATAATATATGGCTGATACTCCAAAATGCATCATAGCACTATTATTGAGTAACTGAACATTCTCTTTTGATATTGTTAACAGTGATACGTTCTATAATTGGTAGCAGTCATTTCGAAGTGTTGTTTAAAGTTTTTGGAAAATAGCAAGGGATCTTGATAACCTATATTTTCTGCAATTTGCTTAATTGATAGGTTAGTTTGTTTTAATAATTCACTTGCGTGATACATTCGAATATACGTTAAATATGATTTGGGTGAAACATCCAAGTTCTTTTTAAATAATTTATATAAGTAACTGCGAGTTAAATTGGCGTGCTGCGCTACATCAGTAATTTGAATGTTTTTATAGTAGTTGTTATTTATATATTGAATCGCTTTTTGCATATCTTTATTAATAATGTTTACTGAAGTCGTATAGTTTTTAGGGAACTGTTCTTGTAATTGATATACGAGTTTGTATAAATATTGTAATAATAAAATATCATTAGAATTGTTACTTTCTATACTACTCGAGAGTTCGCAAGATTTGTGTATAATAGATTCAATTGCGTGTGTATTTGAGTTTGTAATAACTTTTTGATCAAATAATAGACTACGGTTTAAATAATCTAATATTTGTTTACCACTCATGCCAACCCAATAGTATGTCCACGGGTCTTTATATGAAGGGTAGTATGCTACATCTTCTCCTTTTAACAGTAAAAATAAATCACCTTTTTGCAATTCATATGTTTTACCACCGCATGAAAAATAACCGCTACCTTCTGTAATAATATGCACTACAGCATCTTGATGTACTTGGTATTGATATTTAGTATTTGGCACACCTTCTTCAATGCCACACTCACTAACGTTAGCGTCAATATGTATCTTTTTAAATTTTTTCCATAGAAGTTGCATTTGTTACCTCCAGCATTTAGTTAATACTTCGAACTGTTTTTTAAAATACATTTTTAATTAACTTTGGAAACATTTATACATATAATAGCATCATTTGTCTATTTTCTGCCTTTATTAAGATTGATATTGTATTAATACATCAATTGAAAGCGCTTAATTTAGGAGGGGGACTGCCACATATGGAAAGACAATTAACAGGTTTTCAAAAATTTTCATTTGGTTTTGGTGCTGTTGGCAAAGATGCAATATTTAATATAGTAAGTATTTATTTTATGTTCTACAGCACAGATATATTAGGGTTATCACCAGCTTTTATAGGGGTGTTGTTATTTGTTGCTCGTATTTGGGATGCACTAAATGACCCGGTTATGGGATTGATCGTAGATAATACGAAAAATGAATTTGGTAAATTTAAAACGTGGTTAGCAATAGGTACATTCATTAACGCGATTATTACTATTTTACTATTCACTAACTTTGATTTACCTACAGTCGCTATGCATATTTACATATCTATAATCTATATTGCCTGGGGTATGAGTTATACAATGATGGATATTCCGTATTGGTCATGGTTACCTAATTTAACAAATAACCCTAGAGAACGGGAAGTAATTTCGGTCATTCCTAGATTTTTTGCTAGTCTAGCGGCATTTGTAGTCGGAACTTTTGGCTTAATGTTTATTCATAAATTAGGAGACGGTTTAGGCAATGGTAGCGATTCTGTTGGAATATTTGTATTTGCTATTTTATGTAGTCTCACTTTTATTATAACTATAGCGGTAACAATCTTTTTTGTCCCAGAAGATAAAGAAATGGAAAAACAAAATAGTATTAAAGTAGGCTTTAAAGATTTGAAACGTATTATATTCTCCAACAAAGAGTTGTTAGCTGTTATGGGAGTGTTATTAACGTTTAATCTATGTATACAGACACTTAATGGTACGATTATTTATTACTTTAAATATGTCGTAAATGCGGAACATTTATTTGCCATATTTAATTCCATGATTTTGGCGGAAATGGGAGGATTATTATTATTACCGTATGCAATTAGTTTATTGAATAGAAGTAAGGTGTTTAGTATTGCTATTACACTCATTGTCAGCGGCTTACTAATTATTTTACTCTTTGGTTATATTGATCCGAAACAAGCAATATGGATTATTATAGGTGGCGGCATGTTGCGAATAGGTTCAGGTTTTATTATTGGTATCTCAACGGTAGCGTTAGCTGATGTTATTGACTATGGGGAAGTAAAATTTGGACAACGAAATGAAAGTGTTATTAGTTCCACAAATACATTTTTAACTAAAACAGCGCAAGCAGTAGCTTCTTTAATTGTTGGTGTAGGGTTATCAATTTTAGGGTTTACGCCTAATGTTGCTCAATCAGACGTTACGGTGAATGGTATCCGTATTATGATTATTATTGCGCCTGTGGTGTTTATTGTGATCAGTGCCTTTCTTTATCATAAAGCATTCAAATTGAAAGGCGATTTTTTATACGATATTCAGCAAACATTACAGTTAAAACGACAAAAATCATTACAACAAAAGTTGAATGAAAATGAAGGTGAGGGTACAAAATGATTATAGAAAATTATCATGAAAATATGGCAGTTCAAAATGTTAATGTAATGCCGAGAAGAGCTTATTATATACCATTTGAGCATGGAGAAAATATGAGTGAGCACACAGAGAGATTAGAGAGAAAAAGTGTCACTAACTTAAATGGGGATTGGAATTTTGAATTTTTTGAGTCGCTACAAACATTTGAAGCAAAGCGTAAATATTTACAGCAGGACACTAATGTAATACTTGTACCATCAGTGTGGAATTTGCATGGATATGATACATTGCAATACTTAAATACTGAATATCCTATACCTTTCAACCCACCTCATGTACCTAAAACGAATCCATGTGGTTTCTATTCTAAGCATTTTACTATAGCAAATTATAATGCTCACAAAAAGTATCATTTAAATTTTGAAGGTGTAGATAGTGCATTTTATTTATGGATTAATGATAAATTTATAGGCTATAGTCAAATTTCCCACTCTATTTCTGAATTTGATATTTCAGATGTTTTAGTGGCAAATGATAATAAAATACAAGTTCTTGTGCTTAAATGGTCAGATGGAACTTATTTTGAAAATCAAGATATGTTTAGACATTCAGGTATTTTTAGAGATGTGTATATTTTAGAAAGAGCAACACAGCATGTCGTTGATTTTAAAATAGAAACGTTAGTAGATGACTCGCTGGCAAATGCACATATTAATATTGGACAGTTAAAATATGAAGGATTAACGCATGCTACAGTTGAGTTATATGATCCTAATGGACAGTTATTAAGTGAAACAGAAGTTTATGAGTCAGTTCATTTTAATGTAGCACACCCATTGTTGTGGTCAGCAGAACAACCTGATTTGTATGAGCTGAGAATTAAAACTGCTGAGGAGATTATTGTACAAAAAGTTGGCGTTCGTGAAGTTGAAATTAAAAACAATCAACTCTATGTTAATCATCAATCTATAAAATTACGTGGTGTTAACTATCATGATAGTCATCCTAAAACTGGATATGTCATGGATGAACAACAATTTATACAAGATTTCCAATTAATGAAAGCAGCAAATTTTAATGCTATTAGAACAGCGCATTATCCTAAATCTCCTTTATTTTATAAATTGGCTGATTATTATGGCTTTTATGTTATGAGTGAAGCGGATTTAGAAACTCACGGGGTTGTGAGATTGTATGGTGACGAAAATAATGATGATTATAATTTAATAGCAAATGATGGATTATATGAAACCCCAATCATTGAGCGGGTAGTTGCTTCTGTAATGCCATTACAAAATTATAGTTGTATCATTGCATGGTCATTAGGGAATGAATCTGGATTCGGCATTAATATTGAAAAAGCTGCGAGTGAAGTTAAAGCATTAGATAGTACACGTCCAATCCATTATGAAGGTGCATTATATAAAGAGGACAATAGGGACAATGATTTATCTAATATCGATATGATTAGTCGAATGTATGCATCACCAAGTGAAATTGAAAAGAAATATTTAACTAATGACCAGTTAGATAAACCTTTTGTGTTATGTGAATATGCACATGCTATGGGTAATTCACCCGGAGATTTAAAAGAATATCATGATTTAATAGATAAATATGATAGTTTTATCGGTGGTTTTGTATGGGAGTGGAATGACCACGGTATACACGTCGGTATGAAGGATGGTCAAGCAATTTTTAGATATGGTGGTGACTTTGGAGAAACTTTACATGATGGCAATTTTTGTGTAGATGGTATCGTATTTCCAAATAGAGAAGTGCATGAAAGTTACTATGAGTTTCAACATGTACATCGCCCTATAAAATTAATTTCTAATGACGGCTATCAACTTAAATTAAGAAATCAATTAGATTTTCTTAATGTGGCTAATTATATAGACGTAGCATGTGTTATTACGTATAGAGATAACACGCAAACAGTTATTCAACTTGATATTAAAGATTTCGCGCCGCATACAGAGTATTCAGTTGATGTGTCAGAATTGACTACTGTAAATAATATTAGTGACGTACGTCTGGAATATTATTTAAGTAATGACTCATTATTATTAAATGCGCAAACTAAATTAGGACACGACCAAGTTATATATCAAAGACAAGATGTACAAAATGTTACAGACGATAATTCAAACCAGCCTTATATTATTTTGGACGATGCATATGAATTAGTCGTTAAACAAAAAGATAATGTTTATAGCTTTAATAAAAATACAGGCATGTTATCACAAGTAGTAAAAGCACACAGAAGTATATTAGTTGGTGAAAGTGAGTTATGTTTATGGCGAGCTCCGATAGATAATGATGTCCAAGTGAGAAAATTATGGGAAAATGCTGGTTATCATGATGTTTCGACTGCTGTTAATTACTACAATGCGCATTACCTCAATAATAACGATGTAGAGTTACTGTTTGATATAGCAGTAGTGAGTAATGCGAAAGCACGTATTATGACAGGTGAAGTAAGTTGGACGATTCGTAGTAACGGCAGTATAAATGTGAAATTTGAAGTGACAAAAAACCAGAGAATGCCATTTTTACCACGCTTTGGATTGGTATTTAAATTACAAGATACCTTCGAAGACTTAAAATATTATGGCAATGGTCCTTATGGGTCTTATCAAGACAAAGGTGTAGCAACGTATTTATCTTATTTTGATACTACGGTTACTAATAACTTTGAACCACACATTGTGCCACAAGAAAACAGTAGTCATAACAATACTACTTATATCCAAGTGTCAGATAATAGGAATTGCTTTGTTTTTACAAGTATAGAACCACTAAGTTTTAATGCTTCACATTATGCTGTAGCACAATTGACACATGCTACTCATAATGATCAATTAGAGCAAGAAGCAATTACGTACGTGCACATAGATAAATACCACAGTGGTATTGGCTCTAATAGCTGTGGACCAGAATTAGCAGAACGTTATCGTATAACTGAAAATAACATACATTTTGAATTTAACCTTCAACTAAATGAATGTTGATGTAATAAAGATTACTGGTGTGACAACATCAGTAATCTTTTTACATATCTATCGTTATTTTTTACTTCATGTCTTGTTACTAAATACCTTTAGTACATGATTCTATATAATTATGACGATAGAGAAAGCGTAAAGAGGTGTAACATTTGTTTATTAGAATATTAATACCTTGTTTTAATGAAGCACAAGTATTGCATCATATGTATGAGCAGTTAAGTGACATTTTGTCAGTTGATAGTCAATTACAACAGTATCAGTATGATATTTTGTTTGTAGATGATGGGAGTACAGATGATACATTAACGATTATTAGACAGTTTGCACACATAAATAGAAAAGTTAAATATATTTCATTTTCACGTAACTTTGGTAAGGAAGCGGCTATGTATGCAGGACTTAAAGAGAGTAACGTTGTAGATGCGTTGGTGATCATTGATAGTGATTTACAGCATCCACCTGAGCTTATACCTCAAATGATAAATGCATATACACAAGGGTATCATCAAGTTGTTGCTTGTCGTGACAGAACTGGGGAACAGCAATGGAGAAAAAGACTGACTAAGTTATATTATGGAACAATTAATAGACTTATAGATGTTTCTTTAATGGATGGTGTGGGTGATTTTAGACTACTAAGTCAAAAAGCTGTTCACGCAGTGCTATCATTAAGCGAATATAATCGTTTTTCTAAAGGTATTTTTGCATGGATTGGTTTTGCACCTAAAGTTATACATTATCAAAACAAAATTAGAGTTAACGGTGTATCTAAATGGTCATTTAAGCAATTGTTCAATTATGCTATAGATGGATTATTATCATTTAATAATAAACCATTACGTTCGTTGATTTATATAGGAGCATTGATTTTAATATTCAGTTTTATATATATTATTGTAAGTTTAGTGAATGCTGTCTTGTATGGTATACAGACGCCCGGTTATTTTACGACAATTTTTGCGATTACTTTTTTAGGAAGTATTCAACTGGTTTCTATTGGCATAATTGGAGAGTATATTGGTAGAATTTATTATGAGGTCAAGCATAGGCCTCTATATATCGTGAATACAACCAATTTATTAAAAGCCGAGGTAGCGAAAAATGAAAGTGTTAAGGAATAATAGTACTGTTATAACATTAACGCTGATTACCATATTTTATATTCTTATGGCGTTCTTTTTACCTTTAACTCATGATGATTGGGAATGGTATAGCAAATATGGTATGCAAATGTTAGAAGAAAGATTTGCTAATTTAAATGGTCGGTATCTAGGCAACATCACTGAAATTATAGCGGTGCGTTATAACATCGTACGCTGGAGTACATATGTCATCATATGCTTAAGTCTCTTGATGGTCATGGTACGCTTTGTTGGACATCAAGTTTCCTCGATTTATTATGTAGTAGCTTTTATTTTAATGTTAATTATTCCAAGTGCGATTTATAAACAAACGTATGGTTGGTTTGCAGGATTTTATAATTATGTCCCATCAACGGTATGTGCCTTATTTATTATTTGGTATGTAACAACATTATTATTCTCGTCGCAACGAATCTCGCCAATACATCATGTGTTATTTTATGCATGTTGTGTGGTTGGACAATTATTCATGGAAAATATTACAGTTTTTCATATGCTTTTTTTAGCTTTAGCAGTTGTTACTTATATTATTTTATATCACAAGCTCAATGTGAAATTGTTAGTTGGTTTAGCATTGTCAAGCATAGGTACGCTGATCATGTTTTCCAATGCCAATTATCGCAAAATATTTTTTGAAGGTAGCGACTACCAAAATATTCCCCAAGAAATAAGTTTTGTCGAAACAATATATAAAACAGTGACATCTGTATTTACCCAATGGATGTTCTTTAATCAAATTGTGATAATACTTATTATAATTGTCTTAGCGTATTTATTATTAAATAAAAGTGCAGTTTTTCAATCGTTAAAGACTGTTAAGCAGTGGTCACTTTATATAGGGTTAGCCATATTGCCACTTTACTATTTTTGTATTTATCGTCAATTTGAATTATTTAATTACCAAACGATACACATTGTCAATATTGTTAATTTATTGATTTGTCTTATATTTGTTGTTTCATTAGGACTCACAATACACTATTCTATTAGCTCACAAGAAACGAAATTTACTATTTATGTTTTAATGCTGACGCTGGCTTTAGTATCTTTACCATTAGTAATTGTGTCACCTTTAGGTCCGAGGAACTTTTTTACAATTTATGGAATTTATGTCGTTATACTATTATTACTAGTGAAGCAATTGCATATTAAAATGCATATTATTCGGTCGTTAGTTATGGCAGTGGCCGTTATTTTAAGTGTCGTATTTATAAGTGTTTTTGGATATATTCATTATTATAATAGTGAACGTGTTGCTCAGTTGAAACATGACATTAAAGCACACCCTAAAAAGCATTCCTATGTTATGGAAAGGCTGCCTTTCGAAAACTATATGCAACATTCAACACCGAAAAGTCGTAAATATCAAAAGTATTTTAATTTATATTGGGACATACCAGAAAATACTTATGTGAAACATGTTCCATTTGGTTATAAAAAACAGCAAGTGCAAGCACGAGAAAGAGATGTTGAACAATAGCAACAATCAATAATGTATAATAGTTATTGAATGGCATTTGCATAAAGAAGTAAGTATTTTTTGTTAGAATTGATAATAGTACATTCTAGTTTGATTGTTACTAAATTTAGACAATTAAGCAGTTACCATAAGGAAATGTAGTATTTTTATTGTTATTTCAGCAGAGAACATGTAAATTTAACTTAAGGATCCATATCTATTAACAATGAACTGTTACGTTAATAGAGTCGTATCATTTCAAAGTGTTGATTGAGGTGAAGAATTATGATGTATATTGGTATTTTAATGCCTCTGTTAGTTATCGGTTTTATCGTAATGTCTGTATTAGAAGAGAAAAAGCATAGAAAACAAGATGCTGAAAAACAAGAACAACAAGAACAATTTGAGCAAGAACAACAAGAAAAAGCAGAGCTGCAAGACGACGATAAAGGTGAGCATTAAATAATATGTATGTTAGAGGCATACTACCATATAACAGAAACACGACCCAGTTGGTGAGGGTCGTGTTTTTTTATTGCATTTTTAAAGGTAAATAGGAAAAATGAATAAGCTATGGCATAGTTTTTATGAAATAAGAAGTGTATGATAAAGGATAATGGATTTTATTTACAATGACCATCATATGAAAAAGGGGATACATATATGATTGAAATGTATTATATTTTACAAAACATCTTGCTACCAATATTTATTATGGTATTGCTTGGTTTTGTTTTACAAAAAAAATTCACCTTAGATTTAAACACGTTGGCTAAATTAAATATTTATGTATTTGTGCCAGGTTTTATTTTTGTAAAATTTTATCAGACTGATTTTGCATTGAAACTGTTATTGTACATCGTCATCTTTTTTATTATATACATATTTATTCTCTATATTATTGCAGAAGTGTTAACAAGACTTGGCAAAATGGAGAGAGGTAAAGCTACGACGCTTAAAAATAGCACTTTCTTTTTTAATTGCGGTAATTACGGCGTGCCTGTTAATGACTTAGTGTTTAAAGGGGATGCACTAGCAATGTCTGTACAAGTCATTATGTTATCGTTACAAAATATTTTTACGTTCTCTTATGGAATCTTTTCAATTCAATCATTACAAATAGGTAAATTGAAAGCAATGCTAGGTTATTTTAAAATGCCTGTGCTTTATGCGTTAGTGTTAGCATTAATTTTTAATTATAATGATATTCCTATTCCTAAATTTGTGTGGACGCCTGCTAACTATGTAGCAGATGCAATGATTGCGATTGCCTTAATTTTATTAGGCGGACAAATTGCCAAAATAAACTTCAGTTTAAAATGGTCTTCAGCTTATATTTTTATACTAATTCGTCTCGTTGCTGGCCCATTGATTGCTTTGGTTATTATTAAATTAATGGGTATAGACGGTATTGTAGGTCAAGCACTCTTCATCACGTCTGCGATGCCAACTTCTGTAAATAGTTCAGTTATCGCTCAAGAATATGATAACTATCCAGAAATGGCAGCACAATTAGTATTTTTATCAACACTCTTTAGTGCGCTAACAGTAGCAATAACTATTTATTTTTCACATATGTTATTTTAAATAACAGTAAAACACCACTCCGTATACAAGTAAATGTGTAGGAGTGGTGTTTTTGTTGTCTCTATTAAAATTTGTGTTAAATAAAGATATCTAAAATTAGCACTACAATAAGTCCAGTAATGGATGTTAAAAGAAGTGTTAGCCCCCAAGTTTTAAAGGTATCTTTAATAGAAATATTGAAATACTCTTTGAATAACCAAAATGAAGCGTCATTCACATGAGTAATTGTATTACTTCCCGCAGCTGTGGCTAAGACCATTAAAACTGGATTGACATTGAAAGTAGGAATTAAAGGACCGACAATTCCTGCGGCTGTAATCGCTGATACTACGCCTTGACCAGTTGCAATACGGATCAATGCAGTAATGAGCCAGGCCATAATAAGAGGTGAAATATTAGTGTCAGTCATCAGATTGGCAATATATTCACCAACATGGGCTTTTAATATAATTTCTTTAAAAGCACCACCAGCACCTACAATGAAAATAATGGTAGCAACGCCTTTTAAACCGCTTTCAAATGACGACATCATAGTTTCCATATTTTTTCCTTTACGTAGACCAAAGACGATAACTGCGATCATAATTGAAATTATTAAACTAATTTCAGCACTTCCGAAAAAGGTGATTATTTCATGTATGGCAGTATCCTCTGTAACAAACATACTTAAAATCGTAGAAATAGAAATTAAAATTGCTGGAATTAAAGGTACAATTAAACTTAAACGAAAGCTAGGCATCTCTGCTTCCGTAAAAACTTTATTTTTTTGCAATAATGGTGGTACTGGATAATCTAATTTTTTTAACAATTTTGGGAAGAGTATTCCTGCGACTAAAACTCCGGGAATAAAGACAAGAATACCTAATAAATAAACCATCCCCATATCGGCGTTATAAGCATCAACTAACGCTGTTGGTCCCCCCTGTGGTGGAAAGAGACTATGGGACAATGTTGTAGCTGCAACCATAGTGATTCCTAATTTCATGAAAGGTGTTTTGGCTTCTACAGCAATACTAATTACTAAAGGTGCTAAAATCATAAATGCAACTTCATAAAAGACTGAAATACCAAATACAGCACCAATAATGATTAATGCCCACTGTACATTTTTTACCCCAAATTTAGAGATTAAAGTTGAAGCAATACGTTGTGCTGCGCCAGAATCAACCATAATTTTACCTAAGACAGCACCAAACCCAATGATTAATGCTAAACTTCCTAATGTTGATCCTAATCCATCTTTAACAGTATCTAATATAGTCATTGGTTTCATTCCGTTAATTAGACCAACGATAATAGCAGAAAATATAAGAGCTAATATACTATTTATTTTAAGTTTAATATTGATAAAGAGTAGGAATGCTACACCAATAATCAAAGATATTAGCGGCAAATGTTCACTCAATAATGACATGTAAACGTCCTCCTAATTTAATAACAAGTCATGTAAGCGTATTCACATTACTCTATTATAAAAGATTTTCAAGAAAATAACAACGTTGTTATTTTTATAAAAAGTAACACACCACTAATTATGAAAAGCGGTGTGTTATGTTTATTATATTAGTTGTTAATTATTAGCATATGATTCAAAAGGCCACTGTTTATCAGTTAACACTTTAGTATAGAACGGATCGCTGCCGATGACTTTGATATTATCTGCAAGCGCTTCAACTTCATCTAAATGATGTGTTGTTAAAATAATTAAGCATTGTTCCTTTAAAGTAACTAATAAACGGTGGATATCATAACGAGATTTTAAATCGATACCGACAGTGGGTTCATCGAGTAATAATATTTGTGGTTGACCGAGTAGACCAATTAATAGATTGACTTTACGTTTTGTTCCTCCAGACAGTTTGGCGACAGTTTGCTGACGATCTTGTAAGTTAAGTGTTTCTGCGTAATTAGTAATTTGTTGATCTGATAATGGTGTACGACACAATGCTTTGAAACATGCGATATTTTCATCGACCGTCATATGTTCAAACAAAGCAATATCTTGAGGAATATAACCAATAAGTTGACGAATTGCTTTTGTTGTTAAAGTTTTATCAAAGTATTTAATTGTTCCACTATTTGGTTGCTCCAAAGATGAAATTAAATTTAACAACGTTGATTTACCGGCACCATTTTCACCAAGTAGTACGGTAACTTGTCGATCTGCGAATGTCATATTGAGCTTATTAAATATTGTTTTGCGTTGATAATGCTTATGAATATTAATAAGTTCTATCATATTGTCACTCCTAAAATTGTAAATAGATATAAATTAAAGTAATAGCTAGTGCATAGATAAGTGCCATGAAAAGTCTATGACTTAAAGTGTTAATAGTGAATAATAACCATGAGATACCTAATTCATAAATAATAATAACGAACAATGTAGCTAAATAAAAAGTTATGCTAAGTTGTTGGTGCATTAATAGCGCGCTCAACCATAGTATAATAAGCAACACTATAGTGTGTGCCGCAATATATAGCCCATACAACTTTAATTTACTAAAAGGTGCTAAATACAAACGTTGCAAAGGCGCGTTTTGTTTTAAGTTGTGATGTAGTAGTATTTGGACACTACTAATACACAACAGTAAGCCGAAAATTATGCTCATAGATAGCGAGCGGTTTGATGAGGTATGTAACGAACGAAAATCTACGTTAGAGGTAGGTGTTTTATCCGTTAATTTAGATTTAACTTGATTGATACTGACGTTAGTATCGGCCTCTTGTACATGTGTATGCACAAGATAAGGTATTTGTTGGTTATACAGCGATTGGCTTACTATTTCCAAAGAAATATTGCCAATAAAATCATCTCTTCCATAAAGTAAGATAGCTTCATGTAAATCATTTTGTTCTAGTTGTGAGCTGTAATTTTTAGGTATTTGCAGACTAATTACAGCTTCTTTTTTAGTTACAGCTTCCTCGATGTAATCATCATCTAAAGGTAAAGTTGATACTTCTAAAATAGGTTCTTGTTTAAGTTGCTTAATTAACGTTTTAGAGTTAGCAGATTGATCTAAATCTTGTATAGCAATAGGAATGTGAAATGTTTGATTAATCGTTTTTTGTAGTACCCATATCAAACCTAAACTACTTAATAAAATGCCAAATAAAAGAAGGTACTGCTTCCATTGTTTATAAATGACTAAGTATAAAAATGGCTTCATGTGCGATACCTCCAAACTAATAGCCCGATAAGCCAACAGGACAGGACGATCAAACTGCTATAAAATAGAGGGCTGATGTCTAAAATATAGTTGTTAAGTACGAGTTCTAACAATTGATTCGTAACTAGACTGAACGGTTGATGAGCGAATAGTCCTCCCAATAAATGACTGAAGTAAATAGTAGGGAGTGTGATTCCTGATAATACAAGTATAACTAGTGTAAAAAGAATTTTAGCAAATAACTGTTTTAAGCCTTGTAACTGTAATTCAATAATTGTTAGCACTAGAGTTATCATGATGACATAGTATAAAATGTGAAGTGCTAAAGTTGGCCAGTTGTACATTTCAAAGGCATTAGGTAAGGTTAACAACATCCAAAGTAAGCCTAAAATCGCCCATACTAAAGTATAGATAAAAGTAAACAAACTGCGGATAAGTATAAGCTTTTCTACAGCAAAATGAAATAGGGTCAAACGGTCTTTTAAAGCTTTTTCTTGATTCATTTTTAAAATTGAAAACAGTGATAAACAGACAATAAAGATAGATGCTAAATAACCAGTTACTACATAATAACTGCCAGTATGATAAATAGTCATTGGATGATAGTCAAAGGTGCCTGTACGATTAAGTCCTGTAAATAATAAGTCGGTCAATAACTTTAGATTGTCATTTTTTGTTGCATCAGGTGCAAGTGAATTGTAAGTGAGGCCACCGCCCATAGCACCCATAAGTCTGTCGTAGACTGAATCAGTTAATTGGTTAAGTGTAATACTTTGTGTTGACTGTTTATCATATGTATAAACTGTAATAGGTAAACTGCCATTACGATAAAATTTTTTCGTCATACCATCTTTGAATACATAATATCCATCGAGTTGGTGTTGTTGCAATTTTTTATGCGCTTGCCGTTGTGTGTAAGGGGTGATACGTATATCTTTTCCTAAGTTATTACCATTACCTAAAGATTTTAAAATTAATCGTGTTTCTTTAGTGTCGTCTTCATCGACAACTCCAATGTCGAAGGTAGTATTATCTTGCTGTGACTGTTGAATAATAAGTAATGTTCCAAAAGCAGCGATAATTATGACAAATATATAAAGCAATAAATACCATTTTTTTAATAAAAAGGAGTGATAAATGCGAAACAATTGAAATGTTTTCATTTTATCACTCCTTTATAGTTAATTAGTTATTATTTTAAATCTTTTGCGACATCTTTAACAATATCTTCTGTATTATCAGATATTTCACGTTGTAATTTTCTGAAGTCGCTGTCACTTAGTGTATTTAAATCTTTAGCATTACCTTTGTCGAAGTTAATATCTTCCTTCAGTTTTACGTCACCTTCTAAAGTAACTGTTACTGGTTCACCTTCGACATCCATAGTGACATCAAGTTTTTGTTTTTGTTGATTATTTTTAGTATCTGTATTTAATACATTATTATAATCTATTGTTGTTTCATCGTATTCAGAGCCGAAGGTAATGTTACCTTTGTCTGTACGTTTGTCTCCATCTTGTTTTTCTTTGTTAGAAATTTTAATGTTAGATTTTTTATATGACTCGTCAGCAGTTAAAGTGTATTTATCATTGTACGTGTCATCTTTTTTAGTAGATTTACCTTTGATGCCTAAAGTTGTATTGTCGGCTTTGATTTTATAATCGACAGCTAAGTTATCATCATCGATATTACTTGTACCTTCAAGTGTTACTTCTTCACCATTTTCTGCTTTTAGAGTTAAATCTCTTTTTAGAATATGTTTATCTTCTTCCCAAATTACAGATTTAACGCTAGGGAAATCTGAAGCATCTGTATCTTTAACTTCTTCTAATGCATCGTCAATTGAATCGCTATAAGAATCTGCTTGCATTTTATCTTCTGCAATTTCTTTAATGTCGTCATCATCTTTTGCTTCTTCTAATACAGTTTGAATAAGAGCTTTTGTTTCTTTTTTGCTTAAAGTCATAGTAACTTTTTGTACGTCTGTGTCTTCACCATCAACTGAAATAGTGTCATCTTCTTTGTCGAAATTATCGTCATCTAATTCATCGATGATTAGATCACTGTAACGTTCACTAATGTCTTCTAATTTATCTTCAGAAATCTGTGTGCTTGATAAAATAGTATTTAAATTCAATGAATCATTTGTGATAGCATTATCTTGTGAACTTGTTGAAGAATAACTGCTGCTTCCAGTTAACTTGTTATACACATCTACTAGCTCATCGTTTTTGGCTTTGTAAACATCATCTAAAATAGGTGCTTCATAATATTGGTTATTTTTGTCTGCAGCCCACTGGAAGTCTCCGATACTATTATCTGCGATTGTTGGAGATAATGCTAGCACTGACTTGTCTTTATCAGGGTCATGTCCTACCTTTAATCCGATTTTAGAACCGTCTACCACCGATTTAGGAATATCTGCGTCTTTTAATAGCTTTGCAGGTACATCAGCACTCGCATCCATATTAATTAAATATGATTCGTCTTTCATCTTGTCTTGGAACTCAAATCCATCCTTGAATCGTGTTTTGGCATATTCTTGATATTGTTTTGCAGTTTCTTGTTCACTTTTTAAATAAGTGTTTTTAGGTGAATTTGAAACAAAATAATATGTTGCTGCCCCAATAATTCCCACAACTAACAAGAGTCCAATGATAGCTGCAATGATAATTTTCACTGTTTTTGACATAAGATTGCCCCCCTCAAATTTCAATTCTTTGTAAACATAATAACATAAAAAATATAATAATTAATCATGAATTTGATAATTTTTTTAAAAAGTGTAAACGCCCATTATTTTTGTGTAAATTTTATAAAATTAAATTAGAAAGTATAATTACTTTTTTAAATATAGTTAATTATAATGATATATATTTTATCGGGAGTTAACTCAAAGGAATTTATAATGTTAATTTATATAATAGATATTTTAATGTTGATAAGGGTCTATTAATAAAAGAAAGTCTAAAAGTGGGCTTTTCTAGCTAATGCTTCAATGTGATGATGAGTAAAATGTGATTTATACATATTAATATATGAAAAAAACCTAGCACAGTAGATTGTGCTAGGGTCATTATAATTATTATGCTTTTGAATTTACATATGATGTTGGATCAACTGAATAGTTATTACCTACGCCACCGTCCATACGTTGGAAGTGTAAATGAGGTGCTGTTGAATTACCAGTATTACCTGATAAACCAATTTGGTCACCTTCTGAAACTGTGTCACCTTCTGATACATTTAGTTCATTCATGTGCATATACCATTGGTAATTATCACTATTTTCTTCTTGGATAGTAACTTGGTTACCGCCACCATAATTACTCCAACCACTTTGCGTAACTGTTCCATCAGTTAATGAATATACTGGTGTATTTTCATCCATTGCATAGTCAACGCCATAGTGAGCGCCGCCACCATAATATTGACCATAAGGTTGTAGTTGACGGTTTTGAGTTAACCAATTAGATGAACTTGTTTCATTATTACTGTCTGTAGTTGATTGCGTAGTGTTTGCTTCTTCACTTGACTGTGCTGACTCGTTTACAGGTGCAGCAGTTTGAGTAGTCTCATAATTTGAGCTTGTAGCATTTGTATTATTTTGTTGTTCAGTTGCTTGTGCTGATTCATTTACAGGTGCAGCAGTTTGAGCAGTCTCATTATTAGAGTTTGCAGCATTTGTATTGTCTTCGTTGTCAGTTGCTTGTGCTGATTCATTTACAGATGCTGCAGTTTGAGCAGTCTCATTATTAGAGCTTGCAACATTTGTATTATTTTGTTGTTCAGTTACTTGTGTTGATTCATTAGCTGATGCTGCAGTTTGAGCAGTCTCGTTATTAGAGCTTGCAGCATTTGTACTGTCTTCGTTGTCAGTTGCTTGTGCTGATTCATTAGCTGATTGATTTGAAGTAGCGCCTTGTTGAACGTTATGCTGTCCATTATTATCATTGCGTGTATAGTTATTGTCATAGTTATTTTTATCTTGTTGAGCACTGTCATCAGTACCGTCTAAGTGATAACCTGATTTTTGAACTTCTTCATGGCTTTTATTTGGACTGTTCACATTCCCATCTTGTTGAACAGGTGTAGTTGTAGCGTTTGTATTATCATTAGTAGCGCCTTGTCCTTCTCCTGCAACAGGGAAGTAGAAGTAATGATAATTACCTTTATCATCAATAAGGTAGAAATAATATTGCTCATCATCGAACATAGATTGCTCCCAATTGCCATCTGATGTATGATGATAATTTCCACTTGCATCTTTATCCATATAACCTTCGGCAAAGATACCAGAAAATTGACTTTGCTCTTGACTTGAAATAGTTGTTTCTGAAGCTTCAGCTTCACTTTGTTGCGCGATACCGACTGCACCTAAAGATAGCGTAGCAATCGTTGCTGTCATTAATTTTTTCATAATAAAAATAAATCCTTCCAAAATTTTTCCTAGAATAACAATAGCAGATAACTTTCTAAAAGAGAATATAGTAATGTTTGTTTTAATACAAAAGTAATTATTATGAGATGCATGTAAATATTTAGAAAATTAAAAAAGTCTTATATTTATAGGCGAATATTAAGATTGTACTATAGTGTAAAAATACATTATTTCATTGTATGTAATTTTTTTGCAACATAACGTTATGTTTTTTGGCAAAATCTATATTATGTTTCGTTATTTGTAATAAAGTGTAGGTAATGATAACTACTATTAATAATAAGTATGTGTTTTGGAGTGACAGCAATATATGATTGTTATATAGGAACATTGACAGCAAGTAAGTTAAATTGAAATTTTCTTTCAGTATCAAATTTTAAGTAAAGAGGCGTTATTGCACATTAAATCATGTGATAATAACGCCTTTATTTTCTAATTTTATGTTCTTTTTACTGTAGTAAATAAATACTTTGGACCAAGCTATGTGTAGCGTAAATGATTGATAATGTATTTAATATAAGTCAAAATGACATAAACGACTACTAATGTGGCGAAAATAAGTTCAGTAATCATTACGATATTCAATAGAACATTCCACAACGGTGGTAAATTTACCAGTTGACATAGTGAGACTACCGAAGCAGCAGTTGTCACCCAGGGAAAAGTAAGAGCTGCATAGGCAGGTTGGAACCCAATTGTTTTAATTCTTGGAATGAAAAAGAGCGACATGATAAATAAAGCTTGTGATAATACAAAAAAACTTCCTATATATAGCATTGAATAATCTGTCCGCGTTAACAGATAACCATTTAAGCAAAGTGCTGCAGGTGCAGAAATAATTACGGCCATTGGAAACTGTTGATTGTTATACCTTTGCCAAGCTTTACGGCATAATACAAACAGTAGTAATATGATGAAAAATATCGATCCTAAATAAACCACGCCTGCGCCTAGTTGTGTACTAAAACCTTCAGACGTTTCAGCAATAACCCCGATACCTACAAATGCCACAAACCAACTAGTATTCGGTTTGGAATCAGTCGATGGAAATAACCATATATGATAAATGATGAATCCAAGTAATATACTAAAATGGATGAGTACCATGAGCCACCACATTATAGTAATAAACCATCCAATGACATGTAAGTAATGATGTAATATATATAATAATGATAATAGTGCCATTGGCAAGGCAGGAAAGGTGGCACAAGTATTAGCATTTTTTAATTCATTGGCAACTGTATGGGGAAAAAGTAGCAATTTTTGTAAAAATATAACTATGATAATAAGAGATATATAAAATAATAAAAAAGGTAGATAGGTCAAGTTGATGGTGAACAAAAGATTACTTAATGCTGCTAAACCCAATGCTAAACCACATATGGGAGTCGGTAATTGTTTCAGTAATTTAGCATACATAGTGATGCACTCCTTACACAGTCTTTTATCAACAATGTTATTAGTATACTATGTTTTAAAGTAGTTGTGTGAAGCTAAATTGTTACTAGGAAAGTTCTATAGTTCTGATTTTCAATGTGGGCTAGGCGCTTAGTTGCTATAAAAATTTCAATTAAATAGCTACTGGAATCAGTATAAAAATAGCCAAATGCAAGCGCGCTATCATTATGAGGCATCGAATATTGTAATATAAAAAAGCATCTCGCCTCAAAGTGTGGACTTTGAGGCGAGATACGCTGTTGTAAATCATTAATCTGTTATCGCACCTTTAGATGCGGAAGATACTAATTTTGCATATTTGTATAACGTACCATGTGTTGCTTTCAATTTTGGTGCTTGCCATTTTGCTTTACGCTCAGCTAACTCGCTATCAGAAACATCGAAGCTAATTTCACGTTTTTCGGCATCAATGGTAATAATGTCATTTTCTTCTAATAGTGCCATAGGTCCACCAACTTGAGCTTCTGGTGCAGCGTGGCCAATAACTAAACCATGAGAGCCTCCAGAAAAACGGCCGTCTGTTAACAAGCCTACAGATTCACCTAACCCTTTACCAACTAAAATTGAAGAAGCGGATAGCATTTCAGGCATACCTGGTCCACCTTTAGGTCCGGCGTACCGAATAACGACTATATCGCCAGGTTTAATTTGATCATTTAAAATCGCATGTGTTGCGTCATTTTCAGTGTCAAAGACTTTAGCTGGACCTTGAATGTACGTAACACTTAATCCTGAAATTTTGGCTACCGCACCTTCAGGGGCTAAGTTTCCTTTTAGGATTACTAGTGGACCTGTTGGGTGTTTCGGCTGTTCAAAATTAATGATTTCTTTGTTATCAGATAAATCGGGTGCATCATCTAGATTTTCTGCTACTGTTTTACCAGTAACTGTTAAGCACTCTCCATGAATTAATCCATGTTTGTGAAGTAGCTTCATTACTGCTGGAATACCTCCGACATCGTTAAGGTGTGACATGACGTACTTACCACTCGGACGTAAATCAGCTATATGAGGTACACGTTTACGTACTTCTTCAAAATCATCTAATGTTAAATCAATTTCCATAGTATGTGCGATGGCAAGTAAATGTAAAATTGCATTTGTTGAGCCACCTAAAGCCATAGCAACAGTAATTGCATTTTCGAAAGCTTCTTTAGTCATAATGTCTTTTGGATAAATGCCTTGTTCTAATAAATGATAAACAGCCTTGCCTGCTGCACGGCTATCTTTAGCTTTATCGGAAGATACTGCTGGGTGTGATGCACTGCCAGGTAAACTCATACCCATAGCTTCAATTGCTGACGACATAGTATTTGCGGTAAACATACCACCACAAGCACCAGCGCCTGGACAAGCATTACACTCTACTTTGTGTAACGCTGCTTTATCAATTTCTCCATTGTTATATTGTCCTACACCTTCAAAGGCAGACACAGCATCTAAGTCTTTTCCGTCTAATTTCCCTGGTAATACAGTACCTCCGTAAACAAATACGGCTGGTAAATTTAAACGTGCAATACCAATCATACAACCCGGCATATTTTTATCACAGCCGCCAATTGCAACTACGCCGTCTAAATTTTCTGCACTGACTACAGATTCAATAGAGTCGGCGATCAATTCACGACTAGGTAATGAGAATCGCATACCGTCAGTACCCATAGAAATGCCATCAGATACAGTAATGGTATTAAAAATCAGTGGATTTGCACCAGCTTCGCTCACGCCACGTTTGGCAGCACGTGCGAGGCCATCAATATGTACGTTACATGGTGTAACTTCACTCCAAGTACTGGCAACTCCAATCATTGGATTGTTAAAGTCATCATCTTCAAAACCTAACGCACGTAAATAAGAACGGTTCGGTGTACGACTGACACCTTCACTGATTACTTTACTTTTAATTCTTAAATCTTGCTGATTGTTACTCTCCCTGTTCATAAAAATACCCCCTAAAATTACTAACACTTTAGTGAATTTACTATTGTGTGAAAATTCTAACTATTTTGAGTGTAACAAAATAGTTATCAAGTTAAAGTCAGTCATAGTAGCCAAACCTTTTGTCTTCACTTTTAACAGGCAGACTAAAACTATTATTTTTTCAGTGTAACTCAAAATGACGTCGAACCCCAACATAACGAATTAAACTTAAACTAATCTTGTACATTTTTATTGTGCAGTCAATAGCTAAATTACGATATGGGAATGCACATGTGAGCGCAACAGTAGCGATATATGACTGAATCGTTGACTGCAAGATGGCGTTTTACTTAAAATTAACGAAATAAAATACTGTAAAACACAGTAGTATCGATAGTTACAACGCTATTTGCTATTAAATCTAAAATTGTTACTATTATATTAAATGTATATTAAAAATGTTTTGTTTTTGTAAAAAAATTCATTTGTTTTTGTTATACTAAATGTTATTGTTTTCAGATAAACTCCAAGTGCTAAAGAAATATTCTTAACACTTAATGTAAATATATATAAAAGTAAAGAGGTAATATTAATGAATAAAATATCTGTTATAGTCACTTACTATAACTCGGAGGACTACATTGCTAAATGTTTAAGTAGTTTGAAAAAGCAAAGAATGCAAGATTTTGAATTGATTTTAGTGAACGATGGCTCAACGGATCAGTCAAAAGAGCTAGTGGCATCTATGTTAGATGGATGGGATATTAATTGTCATGAGATTGATTTAGATACAAACAAAGGTCATGCGCACGCACGAAATATAGCATTAAAAGAAGTAACTTCACCGTATTTCATTTTTGTCGATTCCGATGATTATTTAGCATCATATGCTTTAACTTATTATTTGAAAGTGTTAAATAAATGTGATGCCTTAATTGCGCCAATCCATTCGTTTACATTGGATATTCCACAATACGTTGATCAAAACTTAGTAGAAGTAAAATATTTAAAAACTAAAACACATTCCAATCAATTTTTACGTAAAAATTCAGCATGTAATATAGTGTTTAAAACGGCTATCATGAAAGGGCATAACGTACGTTTTAACGAAGACTTAGATGTTTATATTGATTGGTCATTTTTACTTGAGTATATGAAATATTCAAATTGGTTTGTACGAGTGTCACGATTCCCATTTTATATCAAAGGTGAAATCTATGATCCATTCTTAAAACCAGCGTTGTCTAAACAAGAGTTTGGTGTTGTTTTTAACGACTATATTTATAGTTTTAACGATGCTATAAAACGCGCACCATATAAAGACAATAAAGAATTTATTACGAATAAAATGAAGAGCTTAGTGATGCAATCATTTGAACCATCTTCAAGAAAGACAAAAGAACGTTATGCAAATTATAGCTCTTTACTTCCTGGTGTAATACGCAAATTATTACCTAATATCATTAAAAACGAAAAACCATTATTTATTTTAGAATCATTATTACTAGCATTAAATCAAAAGAATAAAGCTTACAAAATTAACCTAATTAGAAAAAATGCACGTTTGGCTAAAAATGTTATCTTAAAGCGCAAAAACAAAAATCGTTCGTTGTATCAGTTAACGGATAGTCCAGAAAACGTTCGTCCAAATGTCATTGTGTTTGAATCTTTCGGTGGCAAAGGCTACAGCGATAGCCCTAAATATATTTATGAATATATGATGAATCATTTCCCAGAATTTGAATACATTTGGGTATTAAACCGACCGAAGAATGTATTTATACCTGGTCCAGCGAAGAAAGTGAAAAAAGGTTCACAAGCGTATTACGAAGCATATAGTAAAGCTAAATATTGGGTTGCCAATGCACGCTTGCCATTATATTTAAATAAAAAGCCCAATCAAGTGTATATACAAACTTGGCATGGTACACCATTAAAACGTTTAGCTAATGACATGAAAGTTATTCGTATGCCAGGAACGACAACTGAGAATTATAAACGTAACTTCAGAGAAGAAACTAGTAGATGGGACTATTTAGTATCACCAAATAGGTATTCTTCTGAAATTTTTGAAAGTGCCTTTTGGATGGATAGTGATAGAATTTTAGAAATTGGTTACCCTCGTAACGATGTCTTAGTGAACAGAGCGGATGACGAACAGTATATTAATGACATCAAAGAAAATTTAAATTTACCACATGATAAAAAAGTCATAATGTATGCTCCAACATGGAGAGATGATGAGTTTGTGAAAAAAGGTAAATATCTATTTGATTTAAAAATAGATTTAGAAAACTTACAACGTCAACTAGGGGATGAGTACGTAGTGTTATTAAGAATGCACTATCTTATTTCCAATGCTCTAGACTTACGTGGTTTTGAAGAGTTTGCGATTGATGTATCAAACTACAGTGATATTTCAGAATTATACTTAGTTACTGATTGTTTAATTACAGATTATTCATCAGTTATGTTTGACTATGGTGTACTGAAAAAACCACAAATTTTCTTTGCTTATGATTTAGATAAATATGGACAAGATTTACGTGGTTTCTATTTAGACTATCACAAAGATTTACCAGGTCCGATTTATCAAGATCCTTATGAATTAGCAAATGATTTGAAGAACTTAGATCAAATAGCAGAAGATTACAAACCACAAATTGATGCGTTTTATGATAAATTCTGTTCGTTAGAACAAGGAAAAGGTTCTAAAATTATTTCAGATGTCATTAAATATTAATTAAATAAACGAACTACATTAGACATAGTTATGGTCTAACAATAGCTGGAGGCAAACAAACGATGAAAAGAGTAATAACTTACGGCACATATGATTTATTACATTATGGCCATATTGAATTATTGAGAAGAGCTAGAGAGCACGGTGATTATTTAATCGTTGCGTTATCTACAGATGAGTTTAATAAAATTAAAAACAAAAAATCATATTATAACTATGAGCAACGTAAGATGATGTTAGAATCAATTCGTTATGTAGATTTAGTAATTCCTGAAGATGGTTGGGGACAAAAAACTAAAGATGTAGATAAATATGATGTTGATTTATTTATTATGGGTCACGACTGGGAAGGTGAATTTGACGAGTTGAAATCACAATGTGAAGTGATTTATGTGAATCGTACAGAAGGTATTTCAACGACTCAAATTAAAACTGAATTATACGGTAACTAAGCTACCGTTAGTTATAAAAAAGAAGCGAGAAATCGCTTCTTTCGGACTGTCGACAAAGTTTCTGACTTTGTCGACAGTTTTTTTATGCACGCTTTCCGCGGGCACTGCCACAGCCTGTAGTCTTCAGCGAGTGCGCTTCTCGCAGGAACCGTTGCCAAAATTATATTTTGTTGCAATATGATACGTCCCAAAGCTAGTGTACATACTGTTTTTTGAAATTAAGTATTGCTTCTACAGCTACTTGATATCCAGGTTTCGTAGTAGATTGTAATTGCTTGATTTTGGCAATATTCGCTTTGTAATAGTCTAAGTTAGTTAACATTTCTGTTACCGTTGTTTTTAGTTCAGTAGTTGTTACAGTGGCGGAATCAAGTTTTTTGCCGATCCCTAATTGTTCAATTTGATGTGAGACGACTGGTTGGTCAGCGCTTTGTGGAAAAGCCAGTAAAGGTACATCCATCATCATAGCTTCGTTCGTACTATTCATCCCAGCATGTGTGATAAATAAGTCTGTATGTTGTAATAACTCAATTTGTGGAACGTATGATTCGACAATAAAGTTGCTAGGTATATCATCAAAATTAGCAAGATTATTTGTAGTGCCAATTGATACTACGACTGTAACATCTAAATCTTTTAAAGCTGCAAAGCATCTATTAAAGAAGCTGATGTTTTCGTTAAACACTGTACCTAGAGAAATATAAATAACAGGGCGTGAAGTATTAATCTTATTCATAAACTCAGTAGGTTGTGGTGTGTGTACTGACGGTCCAGCAAACACAAACTCTTGAGCATTAAACTGCTCAACATCGTGTTGAAATCCTTGCATAATATAAGAAATATTTAAATCACCAGGATTATTCATAATTTCATGACGTGACGGTATTTGAACTTGATATGTTGTTTCAATATCGGTTTTTAAACTTTGGAATATTTGGTTAGAACGTGCAACTTCCGAATCATCAAGTTGATTTTCAATTGAAGTGATAAAATTGTCGAACAATGGCTTCGTTTTAGCAAAAGTGGTAACGGATGAAATAGCAGGAATATTTAATTTTTGAGCAATTAAATAGCCACACCCAAACATAGAATCATAGATTACATAATCAAAATGTTCATGTTTAATATCATTTAAAATGCGTGGTAACATGACATGGGCAGTATTCAACACGCCATTGATGACGTCTAACACATTATTATTACCATATGCTGTAAAGGATTCGACCACTGAATCGATAGGTAACGAACGTATCTCGACTCCAGTATTAGCTAGTTTAGGTTCGTATATATCGCTTAAATAATAAACGACTTCTTCTCCTTGGTCTACCAACGACTTACATACTTCAATCGTTGGATTGATGTGACCTTCTGACCCTGGATTGATAAATAAAATTTTTCCCACAAAAAAACCTCCTAAGTTAAACTAATATTTAGTTTAACAAAAATAATTCAAATAAAAAAATATGTATATTTTATTTACTTTTTTAACAGTGCGAATAACAAAAAAGACTACCATCAACCGTAAATGATTTGATGGTAGTCTTTATATTTAAATAATCTTTATTTGAAGTGTTTTGTGACTAGATTATTTTGAGAATTGAACAAGTATTAATTGCGAATATATTCGAATATACCGGCAGCACCCATACCTACACCGATACACATAGTGACCATGCCGTAACGTGTGTGTGGTTGTTTTTTCATTTCTGATAATAAACGTCCAGTTAGCATTGCTCCTGTAGCACCTAAAGGATGTCCTAAGGCAATTGCGCCACCGTTGACATTGGTTTTATCTATGTTTAAACCAGTTTCGCGAATGGATGCGAGCGTTTGAGATGCAAATGCTTCGTTTAATTCGGTAATGTCAATATCATCAATTGTTAAGCCATTGGCTGACAGTACTTCAGGTATAGCATAAGCCGGTCCGATACCCATTAATTTTGGATCTACACCAACAGCTTTAAAGCCGACAAAACGAGCAATTGGCGTAACACCTAATTCTTTAACTTTGTCACCTGACATAACTACTACAAAGCCTGAGCCGTCAGTTAATGGTGCAGATGTACCTGCCGTCACAGTGCCGTCAGCCTTAAAGACAGTGCGTAACTGTGCCAGTGCTTCGGCATTTGTATCAGGTCTTATCATCTCGTCTGTTTTGAATTGTTTTTTAGTGACTACAGGACCATTGTGGTCATATGACACATCGTTCACTTCGATAGGGATAATTTCATCTTCAAATTTCCCAGCTTGTTGAGCTTCATAAGCACGTTGATGACTTTGGACAGCATAGGCATCTTGATCTGCTCTCGATACTTGATACGTATCAGCTACCATTTCAGCTGTTAATCCCATAGGATACGATACGCCACGATCTTCATCTTGTAGTAATGGGCTGTTGGTAGGTTCATTACCACCCATTGGAACAGCACTCATTAGTTCTATGCCACCCGCTACTAAGATATCACCTTGGCCAGCTTTAATTTGATTGGCTGCTAACGCAATCGTTTGTAGTCCAGATGAACAGTAACGATTGACAGTTTGTCCAGGAACACTGTCAGGCATACCTGCGAGTAAGGCAATAGAACGTGCGATGTTTTGTCCTTGTAGACCTTCAGGGAAAGAGTTACCGACAATGACATCTTCTACCATGTCTGGAGTGAAATTGCCATCAACTCTATCTAATACTCCCTTTAATACTTGAGCAGCTACTTCATCAGGTCTTTCATGAAATAATGCGCCACCTTTAGCTTTACTTGCGGCAGAACGTCCATAAGCAACAATATATGCATCTTGCATTTAACTTCATCCTCTCTCTACTCAATTTCAATGATTAGTTACGTAACGGTTTTCCTGTTTTTAGCATGTGTGATATACGATCATACGTTTTTTCATTATTTAGTAGTTCTAAGAATCCTTGTTTTTCTAGTTTTTGTAAATAGCGTTGATTGACATATGTGTTACGTGGTAAATCGCCACCAGCCAAAATATCGGCTACTTTTAAGGCAATTTCGTAGTCGTAGTCACTGATAAAATGACCGAGACGTTGTGCGTCTAATTGACCTTGTGCTAATGCTTTAAAGTCTTTACCTAAAGCGATGAAGTTTGGTTTTGGTGTTGGTATATAGTTCGTTTGTGCTTCATAAGCTGCGCGTTTCAATGCTACTTCAACACGTTGGTCAGTGTTCAAGATGATCGTATCAGTTGGTTTTAAATAACCATAACGTACAGCTTCATGAGCATTAGTAGCTACTTTGGCTAAACCAACATTCATCAATACTTTTGATACACTTTCTTGTTTGTCGTTAGCTTTATGGTCAGTGCTCAAGATACGTGTTGCTAATTCAGCTAAACCACCACCACTTGGTAACAGTCCTACACCTGTTTCTACTAAACCGATATACGTTTCACTTGATGCAACGACAAATGGGGAGTGCATTACTAACTCACAACCACCACCCAGTACTTTACCTTGTGTAGTAGTGACTACTGGTTTTAATGAATGTTTTAAGCGACTGAAACTATAATGTAATTTATCCACAGCGTCACCAACTAAAGTATCAACTAAGCCATCTTCGTGTGCTTTTTTCATCATGTAGAGGTTAGCACCAACACTAAAGTTATGACCATCTGCATAAATGACCATGCTACTATAGTCATTATTTTCTAAGACATCAATAGCTTCTACTAAATCATCGGCAAAGCCGTCTGAAATGATATTATTTTTACTTTGTAATTTAAGTAGTAATTGGTCTGTGTTAACGACTGCTAATTTGGAATCTTCTTTATCCCATAATTCTTGTTCGATTTGGTCAGTAATAGCTGTGACACGCTCAATAGATTCTTGAGGTTGATAAAACGATCCATTTAATGATTCGATCCAGTCGGGCAATGTGCCTAATTCATCACGCATTCTTGATTTGACACGGTCAAAGCCCATTAAGTCCCATAATTGAAATGGTCCTTTTTTCCAATTGAAGCCCCAAACAAGCGCACGATCAATGTCTTTAAAATCAGGAGCAGCTTTCGGGACATTGATAGCAGCGTAATAAAAATTATTACGTAGCGTTTCCCATAAAAATGTTCCGGCCTCATCTGTTGCATTGAAGATAACATCTAGATTATGAGATAAATCTTTATTGAATTGTGCCAAGATAGGTAAGTTCGGTGTTGATTGGGCAACGTAATCGTTAACTGATGCATCAAAGACTAACCGTTGTTTACCTTCTTTTTTATAGAAGCCTTGTTTTGTTTTGCGACCTAATGCGCCAGCTTCATATAGTTGTTGTGATAATTTTACTTCTTTAAAATATGGTTGTTCTGCAGGGTCTTGACGTAAACCTTGCATTACAGCTACAGCAATATCTAAACCTACTAAGTCAGTTAAACCATATGTCCCAGTTTTTGGTCGTCCGATAGCTTGACCAGTTAAAGCATCAACGTCAGTAATGGATAATCCTTGTTGTTCAGCACGATACATAACGTCATTCATCGTTTGTGTACCGACACGGTTGGCAACAAATCCTGGTACATCGTTAGCAATTACAACGCCTTTACCTAATACATCCTCAGCAAAACGTTGGACTTGTGTAATAATTTCAGAACTCGTTTCTTGATTCGGAATGATTTCAGCTAACTTCATAATCCGTGGTGGATTAAAGAAGTGTAGTCCTAAAAATCGAGAACGCGCTTGCTGATCAAACGCTTTGGCAATACCCTCTATAGGGATACCTGATGTATTAGTAGCAAAAATAGCACTGTCCTTCGCTATTTGTTGTACTTGGTTCCATACTTGGTGTTTGATGTCGATATCTTCTTTGACTGCCTCAATATAAATATCACTATCATCACCTTGGACTAAATCATCTTGAAAGTTACCAATTGATAAATTAGAAGCATATTGCAAATCAAATAACATAGGTTTCTTCTTATCTGTAATGATGTTATAAGCCTTTTGAGCAATTTTATTTGGTTCTTGTTCATCTATCACAATATCTAATAATTTTACTTTTAATCCCGCATTTACAAGTAAGGCAGCAAGTTGGCTACCCATTGTTCCTGCACCTAATACAGTGGCTTTTCTTATAGTCATAACATTACCTCCATGTAATTAAATCATTTTTATAGAAAGGCTGAATCTCCTGTTAGTGCTCTACCAATAACTAATGCGTTGACTTCATGTGTACCTTCATAAGTGTAAATTGCTTCAGCATCTGAGAAGAAGCGGGCAATATCATAATCAGCTAAGATACCATTACCGCCTGTAATCCCACGACCCATTGCTACTGAATCTCTTAGACGTAAAGCGTTCATCATTTTAGCAGTAGAAGTGGCTACTTCATCGTATTCGCCATTTGCTTGCATACGTGCAAGCTGTGCACACATTGACATAGCATGTGCCAAATTACCTTCCATCATAGCGAGTTTTTCTTGGATTAATTGGAATTGACTTAACTTTTTACCGAACTGTTTACGTTGAGTTACATAGTTCAGTGTGGCACGTAATGCACCTGCAATCGCTCCTGTAGCCATATATGCAACGCCAGCACGTGTAGAATATAGAACTTTTGCAATATCTTTAAAGCTATTAATATTTTGTAATCTTTCACTTTCTTCTACAACTACGTTATTTAGTTTGATATTGGCGTTGGGTACAATTTTTAAAGCAATTTTATTTTGAATAATATCAATTTCGACACCTTCTTGATCAGGTCGAATGATAAAACCTTTTGGTTTACCTGTTTCAGGGTCTACAGCATAGACTGGAATAACATCAGCTAAGTGTGCACCACCAATCCATCTTTTTTCGCCGTTTAATATCCATTTATCACCATCACGAACAGCTGTTGTTTCAAGTCCACCTGCAACGTCTGACCCATGATTTGGTTCAGTTAAAGCAAAACAAGTTCGGAGTTCGTGTGATTGTAATTTAGGAATATAATAGGCGACTTGTTCTTTGCTACCACCAAATAAGAATGAATTATGCCCTAATCCTTGATGAACACCAAGTAATGTGACTAAAGACACATCAAATCGAGCTATAGTATAAGACATGAAAAACTGGAATAGTTGACTCGGTGTTTTAGCGCCTTCTCGTCCTTCGAATAGTAAAGGATTGTTAAAATAATTTAGTTTGCCTAAATCATCAAAGAAGTCTTCGGGTATTGTAGCGTTAACCCAATGGTCGTTAATAGAGTCACGGTATTTGCTTTCTAATAAATCATCTAATTGTTTTAACAACGTTACTTCACCATCAGTTAAATCTTTGGCAATACTTAACACATCTTCAGGATATAATGCTTTTAAAGTTTCATTTTTTGTTGACATAAAATCAACCTCCATCGTTTTTGGTAACGCTTACATTTGTTGTTAAAAAAATAATAAGCAGTTTAATTTTGAAACTAGTTTACGCAAGTTCATCTTCTTGTTGTGCTCTGTCATTCATTAATTTTTGTAGTGATAGTTTGTCTGGTTTAGATGTTGCATTTAAAGGCATATGAGTAATTTTAAGATACATTCTAGGGATTTTATAACCAGCTAAGTGTTCGCGTGCATAGCTATCTAATTCTTGTTCATAATTCGCTGTGTCTTCTTTTAAAATTATTGCAGCGGCAACAGACTCTCCAAATTTCGGGCTGTCATAACCGACGACAACACATTGTTCAATGATAGGGTGCTCAGATAGTACGCGTTCGACCTCTGAAGGTAACACATTTTCGCCACCTGTAATAATCATTTCTTTTTTACGATCGACAATATAAATATCACCGTCTTCATCTAAACGAGCTAAATCTCCCGTTAAGAAGAAATCTTTATGAAATGACTTAGCAGTTTCTTCAGGTTTATTCCAATAACCAGGTGTTACATTTTTACTACGAATAGCCAATTCACCAATTTCTCCAGGTGTTACATCTTGATATGTGTCATCTAACACACGAACTTCTGTAAACATCACTGGTTTACCGATACTCATTGGCTTATTGATAGCGTTATCTGGTGTGTTGACAGTAGTTAGTGGCGCTTCAGTTAATCCATATCCATTGATTAAAAAGAGATTCATACTGGCGAATTTCTTTTGAACAGCGGGTAGTGGGGCAGAGCCACCTTGAATTAAATAGCGTGCGTTTTCAAAGTTTGCTGGATTGAAATTGTCAGCTATTAACATGCCATAGTACATAGTTGGAATCAACATCACATAATTAGGTTTGAATTTTGCCATAAGGTCGTTCAATCCTTCGCCATTAAAGTAACGTTGTAACACTATTGTGGAACCATTCATTAACATAGGAATTGTTAAATCATTAAAACCAAATACATGGAACATTGGTAGTGAAACAATAGCGACATCATCAGGCACCGTGTTGTAAGTTAAATTTAAATTAATACCATTGTTGACAAAAGATTCATATGTGAACATGACCCCTTTAGGAGTACCTGTAGTACCACTTGTATACAACAAGGATGCTATGTCATCATGTTCTACTGACACTGCAGTGAATGGGTGATGTACTTCTGGATTTACAATCTCATCATAGGCGGGTGTATCAATATCTAAATAGATTAAGTCCTCTGGTATTTGAGTTAAACTAGATAGGTGTTTTGTTGAATAAAAAATTAACTTAACGCCTGAATCATTAACCACAGTTTCAATTTCTTCTGGACTTAAACGCCAGTTGATAGGGTAATAAATGGCTCCTAGTTTGAATGAAGCAAATAATACATCTAATATTGCGACATCATTGGGTGCGAAAATACCAACTACATCACCTTGCTTAATACCTTGTTCACGTAGGTGATGTGCTAAATTATCAGCGCGAATATTTAGCTGTTGGTATGTCCATTGTGTGCCTTTTGCTGGGTCTATAATTGCGGGTTTCTCTTCATCAAAATCTGATCTTGTTTTTATCCAATCATAATTCATTTTAAATACCCCCTAAGTGTAAATAACTCCCAGTGCTAAAGTGACTTATACAGCATTCCCCAATGTTGACGATAGATGTTTGAATCAATAGTGTGTAGTTTGTCAGCAATCAATGGTTGGAATGATAATTTATCTAAAACGTCGTGTTGCAAATCGACGCCTGGAGCAATTTCAATTAATTCAATACCATCTTCAACTAATTGAAAGACAGCACGTTCTGTCACGTAGTAAACGGTTTGTCCTAAGCTGCGTGCATAATTTGCATTAAAGTCGATATGTTGAACGGTATCAACGAATTTAGAAGGTGTACCTTCTTGTGCGATAGTGATATGGTCGTCTTGAATATTTAGTTGACCCCCAACAACTAATTTACCTGAAAATATAATGGTTTTAACGGTTTGGCTAATATCAATGAAGCCACCACAACCATTCATCTTATCACCAAGAAGTGAAACATTTACATTACCATCAGCATCGACTTCGCCAAAACTTAAAAAGGCTATATCAATACCTCCGTTATAAATGAAATCCCAAGTCATATCATGTCTCATTTTGGCATCTAAATTATAATTCATACCGTATTGCATACCACTGCCTAGTAAACCACCATAAGTACCAGTATCGATATTTAGTTGCACAGCTTCCGTCACTTTTTCTTCTATAAGTAATTGTGACAAATCATTATTAATACCAAAACCAACGCTAACTACGTCGTCCTGAGTTAAAAATTGTGCTGCGCGTCTTAAAATTAATTTTTTATCTGTGAGGTCTAGTTGTGGTTGAGCCATTGAAGCGATACGATAATGGCCAGCTAAAGCAGGGTCATAATACTTTTGCATAACTTGTTTATGATATTTAGGGTCTTTGTTGACAACAACGTAATCTACTAATTCACTTGGAATAAACACTTCATTTGGATTAAAACTACCGTTTGCGACGATAGCCTTTACTTGTACAATGACAGTACCGTTGTTATTGTGTGCAGCTGCTGCCACACTGAAACCTTCTCCTAAATGTGTTTCGTGGTGCATATAAATATTGCCTTTTTCATCTGCATACGTTCCTCGTAGTAGGGCTACATCAATATTTGGAAATTTATAGTGTAAATATTGCTCTTTGTTAATTTCTATCAAGTCTACCAAATCTTCAGTAGTACGGTCATTTGCTTTACCACCTTGATAACGTGGATCGGCAGTAGTGTTTAAGCCAATCTTCGTAATCATACCGGGTGAAGCAGATGTTGCACTACGATAGTGCGTAGTCATTACACCTTGAGGTATAAAATACGCTTCAAGCGCATCGTGCTTAATAGCATTAACAGTTGCAGGTGATGCAGTGATAATACTCATGATGAGTCTTTTAATCATTCCTCGCTCTACCAAAGCGTCTAAATCTATCCCATCCGCATAATTACTAATATCATTAGCTAACATAAATGTAAGACCAGTTAATTTTCCCGTATCATCATGTTGTTTCGTCATGTGTTTTAATAATTCCGCTGGTAGATTGGCAACCGACAAGGCAGCGAGTGCGATGACATCATCATTTTTAATTATTGTGTGTAATTCATTTAATGGTATTACTTTCATACAACAGCATCACTTGTATTCATTAGAAGACATACCCCCTTCAAATGTAAGCCCTTACATGAAATATAACATAATGTTATGTAGTGTAAAAGTTAAATAACGTTAGAATTGAGTTAAAATTTCTAAATGTTAGAAATTGTATTGAAAATTAGCGTTAAAATGAGATATAATAAAAATACATCAAGTCATCAGATGTGTGTAAAAGTAATTAACTGTAGATAGTAGTTTAGTTAAAAATTGATGTTTAAACATATGCTATTAAGTTGTTTAAGCACATAAGTTAAATAACTACGAAATTTACTTTTTCACAATCCTAGTTTAAAATCACAATTGACATCGCTTACAAATAATATTTGTACAAAATGCTCTTTTGTCAGTGTGGACTATAGGGTAGATAATTCTAATGATAGTGAGCAAGACTGATGCACACACTATAAATTAACTAATATGGGAAAGGTGGTTCGATTTTTGCAACAAAGGATGCGTTGGTGTAGCGACGATAATCATTTCATCTTCGGCAAATTTATGTGGTATTAACGTGCGATTTTTAAAATGACCTTCGACAATTCCGATATCTAATTGATGATTTTCTACTAGTGCAGCTATTTCTTCAGTGTTGCCAATTGTGACGATAGGTTGGACTTCTGGACAGTGTTCTTTAGTTTTGGCAATGATATGGGGCAATATATATTCCCCGAAAGTATAACTTGCTCCAATTTTTAATGGTCCATTAGCAGTGTGATTTAAATCATCAACTAAATAATGCATGCGTTCATACATACCCATAATTTCCTTACTGTAATGATAAACAATTTCGCCAGCTTTATTGAGATGGACACGTTTATTATTTCGATCTAATAATTTGGTGTTCATGCGCTCTTCTAATGTACGTATGTATTGGCTGACTGCAGGCTGTGTCATGTGATGTAATTTTGCTGCCTTTGAGAAACTTTGTTGCTCTGCAACACTGATAAAGACATTTAAATAGCGATCCATATTGTATACCTCCAATTATTCATATCAAATTACTTATAGTAATTATTATAATAATTAATTTTACTTATAAAAGCGAGCGCTATATGCTAAACGAAAAGGAGATGGAATACTTATGTTTGGACTTCAACTTAAACAATACAAAGTGCTGAGTTGGTTGTTAGGTGTAGTGTTTACGTTCGCTATTGCAGGTATAGGCTACGTATTAGCTTTACTGCCGGGGTTTGATCGTGTTGGTCAAATGGCTTGTGCCATTATTATAGCAGTGGTATTTCGACAATTATTTGGCTATCCTCGAGCGATTCAACGAGGCATTAAGTTTTCGTCATTTGTATTATTACGTGTGGCAATTGTATTGTACGGACTAAAATTAAATATTACGATTATTTTTAATGAAGGACTAGGTTTATTATTACGAGATGCTTGTATTGTGGCACTAGCAATAATAGTTATGCTTAGCTTAGCTAAATTGTTCAAAGCAGATAAAATGATTTCGTTGTTAGTTGGTGTGGGTACTGGTATTTGTGGTGCAGCGGCGATTGCAGCGATTGCACCTATTGTGAAAGCGAAAGAAGAGGATACAGCGATTGGTGTAGGTATGATCGCACTAGTCGGTACTGTGTTTGCAATCGGTTATACGATGTTAGCGCCGGTATTATCATTAACACCTGTACAATATGGTACGTGGAGTGGGATGAGTTTACATGAATTAGCACATGTAGCTGTAGCTGCTGCACCGGCAGGTAATGAAGCGATGGCCTTAGGATTACTTACTAAATTGGGACGAGTGTTTCTATTAGTACCCGTAGCATTTATTTTTATGTATTTAATGAAACGCAAACAGAGTTCAACTGAAAATGATACTACTAAAATACCATTCCCTTGGTTTTTAATAGGTTTTATTATTATGAGTATTATAGGTAGTTATGTACTAGGTCCGATGATTCCAGTAGCATCAAATGTAATGAACAGTGTGTCTACACTGACAACATGGTTATTAACGGCAGCGATGGTAGGATTAGGATTGAATGTTAATTTGGCAGATTTAAGACAGCGTGCCTTTAAACCGCTAATGGCTATGCTGATTACCTCAATCATTGTTAGTGGTATAGCATATTTATTAGTTTGAATTTTGACAGCTATCTAATATTTGCCTACACTCTATTTAAATACGAGCATAATAGTGAGGGATGGCAGTGTTACAATTTAGACAAGTACAGCAAACAGATTTAGAGCAAATCACTCCATTAGAACAAGCGGGGTTTACCCCAGAAGAAGCAGCGACTGAACAGGCATTACGCGAACGTGCTTTTTTGATTACAGATAGCTTTATAGTTGCTGTGGATGATACAACGAATACTATTGCAGGTTATATAAATGGTCCCGTTATCGACCAAAAATATATAACGGATGATTTATTTGATAGTATTAAACCTAATTCAGAAACAGGTGGGTATCTCAGCATATTAGGCATAGTTGTAGCACAAGAATATCAACATCAAGGTTTAGCTGGTATGTTGTTGCAACATTTTGAGCAGTTAGCCAGGTCAACACAACGTCAAGGTGTGACCTTGACATGTAAAAAAGAGTTGGTTACCTTGTATGAACAATATGGTTATACCAATGCTGGATCTTCCGCATCAACACACGTCAATGTAGCATGGTTTAACATGATTAAACTATTTTAAAGGTTAGGTAAACTTTGTATGATGTTAGAATATAGTCTGTTTTAGCAATTCATACAGTTTTTGGGATTATAATTTAAGCGCTTACAAGTAAGTAGTTGCGGGTAAGGAACTACTAAAAGGAGGTAATTAAATGATTTATACTAATCCAACTGAACCAAATGCACAATACAAGGTAAAAACGCAATACGAAAATTTTATTAACGGCCAATGGCAAGCACCGCAACAAGGAAATTATTTTGATAATCTCTCTCCCATAACAGGTGAAGTTTATTCACAAGTACCACAATCCACTAAAGAAGATGTAGATTTAGCGGTTCAAGCTGCACAACAAGCGCAAGTTGAGTGGGGCAAAAAATCTCCCGCTGAACGCTCTCAATTGTTATTAGATATAGCTGATCGTGTCGAACAAAATTTAGAATACTTAGCAGTGATTGAAACCTTCGATAATGGAAAACCTGTACGTGAAACATTAACGGCAGATTTACCATTAGTGGTAGATCATTTTAGATATTTTGCTGGAGTGATACGTGCCGAAGAAGGTGGCATTTCACAAATTGATAATGATACAGTCGCATATCATTACAAAGAGCCACTTGGTGTTGTAGGTCAAATTATTCCATGGAACTTCCCTATACTTATGGCCACTTGGAAAATTGCGCCAGCTTTAGTTACAGGTAATGCTGTTGTATTAAAACCGGCAGAACAAACACCTGTATCTGTATTACATTTTGTTGAATTAATTGAAGATTTATTGCCTGCCGGATTATTAAATATCGTTAATGGTTTTGGTGCTGAAGCGGGTGAGGCATTAGCCACACATACAGGTATTAATAAAGTTGCCTTTACAGGTGAAACAACAACAGGAAAAATCATTATGAAAAACGCTAGTGATAATATTATTCCTGTGACTTTGGAGTTAGGTGGTAAATCACCTAACGTCTTCTTTAAAGATATTATGGATGAAGATGATGACTTTTTAGATAAAGCTGTAGAAGGGTTAGTCATGTTTGCACTTAACCAAGGGGAAGTATGTACATGTCCTTCACGTGCCTTAGTGCATGAAGATATTTACGAAGATTTTATTAAATTATGTATTGATAAAGTGAACAAAATTAAATTAGGTAATCCACTTGATGATACAACAATGGTAGGTGCACAAACTTCTAATGAACAGCAAGAAAAAATTCAAAAATATTTAGATATTGGAAAAAATGAAGGTGCAGAAGTGCTAGTCGGAGGTAACGTCCGTACGGAAGATGATAATTTAGCACATGGCTTTTATATTGAGCCTACGATCTTCAAAGGAACTCAAGACATGCGTATTTTCCAAGAAGAAATCTTTGGTCCTGTACTGTCTGTAGCAACATTTAAAGATAATGAAGAAGCCTTAGAAATGGCTAACGATACAATGTATGGTCTTGGCGCGGGTATATGGACGCGTAGTCAAAATACTGCTTATCGTATTGGTAGAGGTATACAAGCAGGACGTGTATGGGTCAATAATTACCACACATATCCAGCACACGCTGCATTTGGTGGTTACAAACAATCCGGTATTGGTAGAGAGAACCACTTAATGATGTTAGACCACTACCAACAAACTAAAAACCTTTTAGTTAGCTATGATACAAAACCTACTGGGTTGTTTTAAGGTGAGTTGTATGTAACTTGCCGAGTGTAATATGAAATGAAGAGCAGAACGTAGACAGACCCTTCGCAAATTAAGACAAAGGGTTTGTCTGTTTTATTTATATAATTTTTTCAAGATTCATGGCAGTGCCCGCAGAAAGCGTGCACAAAAACTGCCAACAAAGTCTCTTTTCATATGGGCAGTAGCTGACTGCATTGAAAATGCGCTTCAAACCAAGCTTTTT